>OCHN01001136.1_pt1 | contig 23151 bp, 21 predicted proteins | sample 1538911 | NCBI WGS metagenome assembly OCHN01 (sample SAMN04571736, study PRJEB22368) | human gut metagenome | biome: human gut; material: stool | host: Homo sapiens | place: Luxembourg | collected 2013-01-11 | reverse complement strand
AAAATAAACAAAAGACGCCTTATAAAAAGCAAAAGATAGCAAGCAGTTATTAAAAATATACCTTTAACGGCCTAATGGCCGATTTGGGTTAAACCCAAATCGGCCATTAGGGAAACAGACAAAGGCACTATATAGGGATGAAGAAAATGACCGGCAAGGTATTCCTCCTGCCAGTCATTATCCTGGTATTATATGTTCTCCGTCAGCCAACTACCACCTTCATGCGGTCGGCGGTGCCGTCGGCTTTATGCTTCACCACGATGTTGACGCCTTTCTGCGGTTTTGCCATCCTGACACCGCCAAGGGTGTAGTATTCCACAGAAGCATTGTCTGTTGCCACGGCGAAATTCACTGCTGCCGAGGCTCCTGTCATTTTGTTGCCTTTCTCGTCGTAGGAAGGGGCTGTGGAATAGTTCTTCACTGCATTCACAAACTCGTTGACATCCTCCGTCGGCACATTGTCGGTATATGTCTTGTATATCTCTATCTTGCCCGCGCCGGCATATTTCTGCAATACCTGTGGCACGTCAGCAGTCTTGTCGTGATTGTTCACCTTATAGTTGGCATCTGTCTGCGTTGGCACCCAGTCGGTGGTTGTCACGGGATATGTATTGCTTATCTTGGCATTGTCGATGTTGGTGTAGCCTTCCGGCAGATTGTTGCAGCCTTTGAATACCAGGTCGTAGCCGTCGGCTTTGTTGATGTTGAGCGAACCGCCACGGTCGGAGCGAACCGGCGACTTGGTGTTCTCGAAATAGCAGGCATCGAGATAGCCGACGGATTTTTCTCTCACGTCCCATCCGTCTTCACAGCCTTTCTGGTAGTTGTTCATATAGTGCATATGCCCGCCACGCTGCAGCGGCAGACGCGAACCCTGTATGTTCTCAAGGAAGTTGTGATGATAGGATATCGTGCGGCAACCGTCATAGATGTCTGAATTTCCCTTTCCGAAGAGGCATGCCTTGTCGTGGTCGTGGAAGTGGTTGTAACTGAACGTCATCCACTGCACGTTGTTCTTGCAGTCGAGGAGTCCGTCGTAGCGGTCTTTGTTTGCCTGGTCTCCATTGAAGAATTCACAGTGGTCCACCCATATATGTCCGCCCCAGTCTGTCTTCGCACTTGTCTTGTCTGCCTGTATGCCGATGCAGTCGGGGTCGCCAACCTCCACCTGCTTGCCGTCGCGCCATGCCACGATCTTGTTTTCTCCCGATTTCAGCACTGGCACTCCCTTCATCGTGAAGCGACAGTTGCGGATGATGATATTGTCTACACACTGCATCACGAAGGTGATATGCGAGAAGAGCGGAGCCTTGCCGGTCTCACTGTTCACCACTCCTATGAGGGTCTTGTCCGACGCCACCATGATGCGCTCGCCGTATGTGGTCTCCACTCCCTCGCTGCCGTCCTGCTTGTCGCAGAGCTTACCGGTGTTGATGCCGTCGACATAGCATTTTATGCCTGTCGAGATGTCGTGGTCTACGATTACTACATACGGGTCTTTTGCCTGCAGATATGCCTGCAGCTGTGAGAAGTTCTTGGCATATACCACCTTTCCGGCAGCGCCGCCTGTGGTACCATCGGCGAGATAATAGTTGGTGCCTGGCTTTCCTGTGCATGCGGCAAAGCCGTCAATGGAGAAATCTCTGCCGTCCACCTGCTGTGCGTTTGCCGACAACAGGAATCCACCGACAAGCATCGCTGTTGCGAAGATTTTTTTTGTTGTGTTCATTTGATGTTTTGAATTAGTAGTTGTTCTTTATATATAAGTAGTGTTGTTGAATAGTGCAGATTAAATTCTTGTCAGACTATGCAAATGTCTTTTTTTTCTTATCAGTCTATACTGATGTGTTTTAGATTCCGAATGTGTGGAATCTGATGTTTTCTTTATAAGCAGACGAGCAGACAAACCTTCTGGTGAGAACGCAATCTCCACATCCATTTGTCTCCTCGCCTGCTTCTCTATATGTCTCGGCAACCAGCATCTCCCCTACGGGGGAGAACGAGAGGGGGCTGATGTTCAAATCATAATCGTCATGCTGATGTTACTGCCGACTTCAGCCCCCACCTAACCTCCCCCGTAGGGGAGGGACTGTATGTCCGGAATTGACCATCTGTGAATGTCCGGAACTGACCATCTGTGAATGTCCGGAACTGACCATCTGTGAATATTCGGGACTGACCATCTGTTTATCCTACAGGGTAGGGATTGTCTCCCACTTAGTTCGCCAACTCAGAGAAGAACTTTATCCTGACGAGTCTCACCTCATCCTCGGTATAGTCCTCGCCGAGTTCGTCCATCGCCACTTCCAGGTCGTCGGTCTCGCTCTCGCGGAAATATTCGTATATGTCGTCGATATGATCATCGTCCATCACATCCTCAAGGAAGTAGTCGATATTTAGCTTCGTTCCACTGTATACGATTGCCTCAATCTCAGTGAGAAGGTCCTCGAAGTCGATGTTCTGTGCATCTGCAATGTCGTCGAGCGGCATATTGCGGTCGATGCTCTGTATTATCTTCACCTTCAGCATAGACTTCTTCGGCACGGTGCGTATTCTCAAGTCCTCAGGTCTCTCGATGTCGTTCTCCTCGCAATGGCGCTTTATCAGGGCAATGAATTCCTTGCCGTAGCGGTGTGCCTTGCCCACACCGACGCCTGGGATATTCACCAGTTCTTCGAGAGATATCGGATATACCGTAGCCATCTGCTCGAGCGAAACATCCTGGAATATCACGTATGGCGGGATGCCCAGCTTGCGGCTCGTGTCTTTTCTCAGGTCCTGGAGCATGGCAAAGAGTTCCGGGTCGAGCGCCGCCGTCTGTCTCTCGCCCACCTCATCGTCGTCGTCTTCGCTGAACTCAGCGTCTTTCACCACCATGAAGGTGTACGGGTTATTGATGAAATCGAGTCCACACTTAGTAATCTTCAGCACTCCATAGTTCTCCACGTCTTTCTTGAGGAAACCGGCGATGATAGACTGCCGGATTACGGGGTTCCAGATCTTTATGTCGCAGTCTTCGCCCTCTCCGAACTCCGGCAGCAGGTCATGCTTGTGGTCTTTTATGTCGTCGGTGTCGCGGCCCTTCACGAAGTCTATCACGTAGTCGGAACGGAAATCCTCCTTCAATGCCTTCACCGCCCTGAGCACTATCGCCGTCTCTTTCGTGGCATCTATCTTCACCTTGGGATGCAGACAGTTGTCGCAGTTGCCGCAGTTGTCCTTGGGATATTCCTCACCGAAATAGTGGAGCAGCATCTTGCGTCGGCATACTGACGATTCGGCATACGCCGCAGTCTCCTGCAGCAGTTGTCTGCCGATGTCCTGCTCCGCCACGGGTTTGCCCTCCATGAATTTCTCCAGTTTGTGAAGGTCCTTGCGTGAATAGAATGCTATACATTTGCCTTCTCCGCCATCGCGTCCTGCCCTACCCGTCTCCTGATAGTAGCCTTCGAGGCTCTTCGGTATGTCGTAGTGTATCACGAAGCGCACGTCGGGCTTGTCTATTCCCATGCCGAAGGCTATGGTGGCTACGATGACGTCGATCTTCTCCATAAGGAAATCGTCTTGCGTCTTCGACCGTGTGGCAGCGTCGAATCCTGCATGATAGGCGGCCGCCTTGATATTGTTCGCCTGGAGCACGGCGGCAAGCTCTTCCACCTTCTTGCGCGACAGACAGTATATGATACCGCTCTTGCCGCTGTTCTGGCGTATGAACTTCACGATGTCACGGTCAACGTCCTTTGTCTTCTGCCTCACCTCATAATATAGGTTCGGACGGTTGAAGGAGCTCTTGAACTCTTTGGCTTTGGTGATGCCGAGGCTCTTCTTGATATCCGTGCGCACCTTGTCGGTCGCCGTTGCCGTGAGGGCTATCACGGGGGCATTGCCTATCTGACCGATGATGGGTCTGATGCGTCGGTATTCCGGACGGAAGTCGTGGCCCCATTCCGAAATACAGTGTGCCTCGTCGATGGCATAAAACGAGATCTTCACCGACTTCAGAAATTCCACATACTCCTCCTTGGTCAGCGACTCGGGAGCCACATACAGCAGCTTGGTCAGTCCGGATCGTATGTCTTTCTTCACTTGGTCGATGGCAGCCTTGTTGAGAGAGGAGTTCAGATAATGTGCCACTCCCGTCTCTTCGCTCATGCCGTTTATCACGTCCACCTGGTTTTTCATCAGCGCTATGAGCGGCGACACGACAATCGCCGTACCTTCCATCAAGAGCGAGGGCAGTTGGTAGCAAAGCGACTTGCCGCCTCCCGTCGGCATGAGCACGAAAGTGTCGTTGCCGGCGAGCAGGTTGCGGATTATCTCCTCCTGTTCTCCCTTGAAGCTGTTGAAACCGAAATAGTGCTTCAGTTTTTCAGTAAGATTAACATCATTAGTCATATAACAAGCTGTTTCCTTATTATGTCTCATTCCAATGCCGGCGGCAACATGCAGACATCTGTGGTCCGCACCTGCCGTTGGCATCGTGTGTTTTATGAATAGTTCCTTTAGTCTGTCTCGAGTTTCTGCAGATGCGCCTTGTCGAGCTGTGACTTGGCGTAGTCGAGGGTGACCGTGAATTCCTTCACGTTCTCCGACGGCACGTCGAACATGGCATCCATCATCACGCTCTCCACAATAGAACGGAGTCCGCGTGCACCGAGTTTATATTCCATTGCCTTGTCAACGATAAAGTCGAACACGCCGTCTTCGAATTCCAGCTTTATGCCGTCTATCTCGAAGAGCTTCTTGTATTGCTTCACGATGGAGTTCTTTGGCTCCACGAGAATAGAGCGCAGGGCTTCCTTGTCGAGAGGGTTGAGATATGTGAGCACCGGCAGACGACCGATAATCTCTGGTATCAGTCCGAACGACTTGAGGTCTTGCGGAAGGATATACTTCATCATGTCCTTCTTGTCTATCTTCCTCACGTTCTGCACGGAGTTGTATCCCACCACGTGTGTGTTCAGTCGCTGGGCTATCTTGCGCTCTATGCCGTCGAAGGCACCGCCACAGATGAAGAGGATGTTCTTCGTGTCGATATGCACATAGTCCTGGTCGGGATGCTTGCGGCCTCCCTTTGGCGGAACGTTGACCATCGAACCCTCGAGGAGCTTCAGCAGACTCTGCTGCACTCCTTCGCCGCTGACATCGCGGGTAATCGAAGGGTTGTCGCTCTTGCGGGCTATCTTGTCCACTTCGTCGATAAACACGATGCCTCGCTCTGCCAGTTCCACGTTGTAGTCTGCCACCTGCAGCAACCGGCTGAGGATGCTCTCCACGTCTTCGCCCACATAGCCTGCCTCGGTGAACACCGTGGCATCGACGATGGTGAACGGTACATCGAGCAGCTTGGCTATGGTGCGGGCAAGAAGGGTCTTTCCGGTACCGGTGCTTCCCACCATGATGATGTTGCTCTTCTCTATCTCCACGCCGTCGTCGGTGGGTGCCTGCTTGATTCGCTTATAGTGGTTGTATACCGCCACGGAGAGATAGCGCTTCGCCTCGTCCTGTCCGATGACATACTGGTCGAGGTAGTGTTTTATCTCATGGGGCTTTGGAACTTCCACGGAATCCCAGGAACTGAAATCGTGCTTATCCTCACCGTCGTCGTCCAGCAGATGGTTCGCCTTGAGGATGTCGAATGCCTGTGCCACGCAATGGTCGCAGATGTAGCCGTTCATACCCGAGATAAGGAGCTTCACATCGTGCTCCCCTCTGCCGCAGAAGGAACACACCTTCTTTTTTCTTTCAGCCATATCTTCTCCCTACCTTTTTATTTTCTTGTAAGCACCGTGTCAATCATTCCATATTCACGGGCCTCTTCTGCCGTCATCCAGTAGTTGCGGTCGGAGTCGTTCCACACCTTGTCGTATGGTGTGTGTGAATGGTTGGCGATTATAGTGTAGAGTTCTTTCTTGAACTTCATGATTTCCTTTGCCTCAATCTCGATGTCGGATGCCTGTCCCTGCACTCCGCCAAGCGGCTGGTGAATCATCACGCGACTGTGGGGCAGAGCGGAACGCTTGCCTTCGGTTCCCGAAACGAGGAGCACTGCCGCCATCGACGCTGCCATACCGGTGCAGATAGTGGCAACATCGCTGGAGATGAACTGCATGGTGTCGTAGATGCCGAGACCTGCCGTCACGCTTCCGCCGGGACTGTTGATATAGATTGAGATGTCCTTGCCTGAGTCTACCGAATCAAGATACAGGAGCTGCGCCTGCAGTGTGTTGGCGGTGTAGTCGTTCACCTCAGTGCCGAGGAAGATGATGCGGTCCATCATGAGACGTGAGAAAACGTCCATCTGGGTAACGTTGAGCTGGCGCTCCTCCAGAATGTAGGGGTTCATGTATTGAGCCTGTGTCTTCATCACATCGTCGAGCACCATACCACTCATTCCGAGGTGCCCGGTAGCGTATTTTCTAAAATCGTTATTCATATATTTCTTATGTGTTCTGATATAAAAAAAGAGGTTATCCACCTTTTCTTATACAAAGATAATAAAAAAGTAGATAACCTCTAATATATATCAGAGATTTTTTAATCAAAATCTATTATTCGCCCTTCATCATCTCATTGAACTCGTCGAGAGTTGCCTCCTTCGGAGTGAGCTTCACTACATTCTTGAGTGTTGCAACGAGCTTGCGGTCGATGCTGCGGTCAACGAGTGAGTCTACGAACTCCTTCTTCTTCAGCATATCGTTGGCATAGTTCTCGAGATACTCCTCAGGAACGTTTGTCATGCCATACTGAGCAAACTGAGCGCGGGCTGCCTCCTTGGCAGTCTCCTTCAGGTCGGCGTCGTCGATCTTGATGCCGTTTGCCTCAACGAGCTGCTCGCGAACCAGGTGCCATGTCAGCTCCTTGATGCTCTGCTCGTAGTTGTCCTCAACGAACTTCTCGCCCTTGTCCTTGTTCTGGGCGAGCATGAAGCGCTTGAGCAGTGCGTCCGGGTACTCCAGCTTGCCTACCTTCTCCTCGAGATACTTGCGCAGGTCAACGAGGAACTTGAAGTCGCCGTCGTTGGCGAGCTGCTCCTTCAGACCCTCAGCGATCTTCTCGCGGAATGCCTTCTCGTCCTTCACCTCATCCTTGCCGTAAACGGTGTCGAAGAGCTCCTGGTTCACCTCTGCCTTTACGAAGCGGGAAATCTCTGTCACCTGGAAGCTGAAGTCTGATGTGAGGTCTGCCACCTCTTCCTTCTTCATCTTGAGCAGTGAAGAAACCTCAACGTCGCTCTCCGGGTATGCCTTCTTTGGGTTGAAGGTGATGATGTCGCCGAGCTTGCAGCCCTCGAAGAGTTTCTTCTGGTCTTCCACCTTGATATAATCCGGCATGAGGACTGCGCCCTCTACGGTGATGCCGCCTTCCTTGGTGTTGCCGTTCTCGTCGAGCTCGCGGATGTCGCCCTTGAGCATATCGTTTGCCTGATACTCCTCTGCCTTGTCATAGTGGCCGGCACGAGAAGCGAACATATCGATCTGACGGTTCACGAGGTCGTCGTCAACCTTGATTGTGTAGTAGTCGAGAGTATCCTTGTCGGTGAGCTCCACCTTGAACTCTGGAGCCACGGCGATATCAAACTTGAACACGTATGGAGCGTCCTTCTCCAGGTCTACAGGCTCCTGACCCTCGTTTGCCATTGGCTCGCCGAGCATCTTGATCTTGTTCTCGTTTACATACTTATAGAGCTCCTCGCCGATGATCTTGTTGATCTCCTCAGCCTTAACGCCCTCGCCGTACTGTCTCTTTATCATGCCCATTGGCACCTGTCCCGGACGGAAACCTGGCAGCTGAGCCTTCTTGCGAAGGTCTTTCAGTGTCTTTTCAACTCTGTCCTGGAAATCTGCAGTCTCCACTGTCAAGGTCAACAGTCCGTTCACCTTATCTGGATTCTCAAAAGAAATCTTCATTTTTCGTTATTCGTATTTTATATGATTATTATTTTTCTCTGTCTCTATCGCTTTATATACCGAAGGGCATCAACGATTTGCCGCACGTCAGCAGCCTCTCATTGCCCTCGCCCCATTCGCCCTCGTCCCTTTCGTCCGGCACCAGTTCCTTCCCTTGGGGAAAGTCAGGATGGGTCTCCCATTCGCCCGGTAACCAGTTCCTTCCCTTTGGGAAGGTTAGGATGGGTTTATGGATTCCATATATATAATAATGTATAGCCCACAACCTGTCGATACAAGAGGGGCACGCACACTAATGGCTTGCAAAATTAATTATAAAAGGTGTAAAGACCTAAAGTTTTGGAATTTTTAACAAACACAGAACTTACTCCCTTCTCGCTCTCTTCCTCTCGTCCACCTCCTGGAAGTTCTTCTGACGAAGTTCGAAATCCACACCGAGATATTTCTCCCTCACGATGTCGTTGGCGGCAAGCTCCTCCGGACTGCCCTTGAAGAGGATCCTGCCCTCGAAGAGCAGATAGGCACGGTCGGTGATGGTGAGCGTCTCCTGCACGTTGTGGTCGGTGATGAGAATACCGATGTTGCGATATTTCAACTGCCACACCACATGCTGGATGTCTTCCACGGCGATCGGGTCAACGCCGGCAAACGGTTCGTCGAGCATGATGAACTTAGGGTCGATGGCGAGACAGCGGGCTATCTCCGTGCGGCGGCGCTCTCCTCCCGAAAGACGGTCGCCGAGGTTCTTGCGCACCTTATGCAGGTCGAACTCGTCTATCAGCGTCTCCAGTTTGGCAAGCTGCTCCTTGCGGGTAAGGTCGGTCATCTCGAGCACCGCCATGATATTGTCTTCCACGCTGAGTTTTCTGAACACGCTCGCCTCCTGGGGCAGATAGCCCACACCGGCACGTGCTCTTTTATACACGGGATAGGAGGTGATGTCATTGTCGTCGAGATAAATATGACCGGCATTGGGCACAATGAGTCCGGTGGTCATATAGAATGAGGTGGTCTTGCCGGCACCGTTCGGACCGAGCAGTCCCACAATCTCGCCCTGCTTCACGCTTATAGACACGTCGTTGACCACCGTGCGCTTGCCATACTGCTTCACGAGGCCTTCGGTGCGCAGCACCATTCCCCCGCTCTTGTTCTCCTGCTTTATATTCTCGCTGTCGCTCATTATATAGTTTGAATATCGTTATGTCTTTCCGTCAGCAGCGCCCGGACTCGTGTCGCCACTCGCCGTCCGCCACAATACGAACTGCAAATATACCCAATAATTTACAAAGAGAGCCTCTCCCACCCACATTTCCTCTCCATCTTAATTCTTTTTAACCCCTATCAATCATTAGGGCTTGAATGGAATTTGACTTTTAAGGAGTGCTGACTAATCCGTGATTCTCGGCTTTTCTCGATATTTTAAACGGAATCAGTCACCACAGGTCGACGGGCACTATACGCTCACTGATATTGCCATTCCGTGTTTCTCACAGAAGACTGATTTTCATCGATTTGTCATTAACCAGAGTAATCTGCACCAACCAGTCTTTCACAGAACCAGAGTAATCCGCATCAACCAGTCTTTCACAGAACCAGAGTAATCTGCACCAACCAGTCTTTCACAGAACCAGAGTAATCTGCATCTCCCCTTCGGGGGAGAACGAGAGGGGGCTGATGTGATTGACTGAAGTGATTGGCTAAAGAAGTCTTTGACAAAGTAGAGTAACTTATTCCTTCCCTTTGGGAAGGTTAGGATGGGTTTGAGAACGAGAGGGGGCTGATGTCAGCAGGAAAATCATCCGCCTTGGGTTTATCCCTGTTTATCGCTCGATGTCTTTTACGAGGTGGCGACATCGGTCGCACCATCTGCTGACGGATGCCGTGACAGTAGAGAGCTCGCTCTCGAAAGGGCACGGCATGCTTCAGCAGATAAGCCATAAGGCTCGTAAAAGACAGCGGGGGTTTATCAAGGTTTTTGTCTTTATATAAAAGTTGTTGTTACTCTGCATATCGACAACAGCCCCCACCTAACCTCCCCAGAAGGATAACCCATCCTGACCTTCCCCAAGGGAAGGAACAAGTTACTCTGCCTATTGTCATCAGCCCCCACCTAGCCTCCCCCGAAGGGGAGGGACAGATAGTCTTGGTTCGTCTCAAACAAATGGACAAGCAGAATTCTGCTTAAGCCCAAACGGAGTTTGCCATATCGGGGACAAATGGGCAACATCCGTGCAGCTACCATGCCCAAGTGGGGCAACGTGCTTGCCCATGTTGGGCAACGTGCTTACCCCAAGTGGGCAAGCTGCTTACCCCGGATGGGCAGATTTGCTGTCAGAGGTCTGCCCAATAAGCTAACACCAAACGGTCATTCGGCAGTTCAATGTAATATTTTATAACTGCCTGCTGCCTTACGCTTTTCCTTTCATCAGCCAACCATCCAGACAATAGCCTGACAATTGCCAGACAGTCAACTACCTGCTTATCAGGATATTACGGCGAAAAACCAGACAATCTGACAGTTTTTTGAGAAATTCCTGTTTTTACTGAAAATCAGCATGTATGTGCATCTTTTACTCATATCTGCCACTGCAAACCAATATTATTTCTATCCGCCCATCATTTTTCCTCCAGCTATGTCATCTTTTGGCAACCATAACCTATACCTTTGCCGTCGCGACCCAAAACAGAACCACCATGACAATAAAACCCATATTACGCAAGATACTCATCAAAGTGATAATATTCCTTTGCCTCTTTATCATGACAGCAATCACAAACGTATGCTACTTCGAAATCGGACATGACAAAGGATGGCCACGAGCCGACATCATGTACTCCCACTACCACAAGACCGTTGCCGGCATCATAGTCCACATCCCCTCCCCTGCCAATACGATAGTCAATGGCTTCGACGACATCAGTGACAAAATGAGACTCATCACGCAGCGACAAGAGTACCGGAAACCAGAAAAAGAGGAGCCAACCAAGATTTTTCAATGGAAAGATGAGGATTATCCGAAACTTTTACTACATTTGCAAATGGAAGGGCAGCAACAGCGTTAGGCACAAAATCCTGAAGCTGGCAGCCCCGGAAATGACGCAAGAAATCTTGTGGACGCGAGCAAGCAAATAAGGGTGTACCAATATAACTTGTGTGCACCGTGACGGTTCTGTAAGTTGAAATCTGGTAAATTTGAACTGAAGTAGAAAAGAACTGGAATTTGTTTGAGCGAGTCTGCACCATGATATGGTGTAGGCTCCTCTTTCATATCCTCTTTTCTACGGGTTTTACCAGAGCCTAACTTACAAGGGAATATCGAGAGAAGGAGTCTACGCCTTTCTTTTCCTCTATGAACCATTATGAACTTGTACGGGTCAAAGCATCTGATTATCTTTGCAAAAGAAGATACATATCGTACCTTGTCCCACAACATCGATACGTCAAACAACTTAAAACTTACAGCCTATGAGTAAAGTTTTTCAAGTAAGGCCGAAGCGCATCAAGCGTTCCAACGGCACCGTACTAACCCCCGATATGGTAGTGACGGTAACCACCCAGCAGCACACCACCACCCCATTCTACAACGGCGCCAAAGAGCTTCAAGAAGTCTACATGCGCATCTACGCCTTCGACTACAAAAAAGCATGCTGCAACCAGAATGATTTTGAATTTAGGAAGTTGGACTAAATAAGCATAAGTACTTATGAAATATATCAACAAATTACAAAAATCATCGTCCCGTTACTATAATTTCTTGGAAAAAACAGTAAAAGGAATGCGTGATTATGCCCTAAGTTCAGATTGTGGGTACGATATTTTATGTGCTAACTATTTGAATGAAGATAGATTTGAAAATGAGGAGGGACAGATTCTCTCAGCTTTCAATTCTGACGACATTTCAAATCAGACACTCATTTATGGCGCAGTGATTGTTCAGCAATATGAAGATACCGATTCTAACCTTATCCATGCATTGCTTATAACAGATGAGCGTATTTTAGTCCACTTGTATGTTACAGATGACCAAGAACATGATTTTGAGTATTATTACTATTGTGAATGGAATCAACTGGCTTCTGCAAAAAAAGAGAGAGATGAAGATGATGATGATGTCATTGTCTTGATTGATGATGAAAATGAAGACGTTGGATTTTTATATGCGCAGTTGTTAGGAGGTCGTTATGACAATATGGCAATTTCAAATCAATGGATTGACTTTTTTAATGATGCAATTCGTGAGGCAAGCAAACCAATGGGACAATCTATGGAAGACAATTACATATACACAGAATTTATGTCTAACAAACTTCTGTTTAAGCCCTTAGTTTCATGGCCTGATTGTGTACACTTAGGTTTGAACAATGTAGATGCCATTTCAAATAAGCTTCTTAATGAGATTAAATTGAGAAGAGGCGAACAACTGTTATGGGTATCACGTCATAAAGCTAATTGGAAGGCGAAAGACGATGATGAGAAAACTCTTTCAGGTTGCATTATTACAGATCAACGCATTTGCTATTTCAATTTAAATGACAAGAAGAAAAGCTTTACTGTAGAGTGGAGTGAGGTCGCAACAATAATGCACATGACGAATAGTTTCTATATCCAAAAATCATTAGGTACAACATCCTATGATCTGAAGATTAGCGACTATGCTTTGTTTGATAAAAAAGTTGAGAACTCCAACCCTGTTGTTATTTTCTTAACGAATTTACTCACGAATAAAGAACAAAAAACAAAAAAAACTAAAGAACAATTAGCTTCTGAATTTGAAGAGCAACTCGAACAAATATCGAATAGAAAAAGACGCAAAGACAAACGAGTTGTTCAGAAGAATGATGAGCCTCAAAAAGTAGTTAAAAGTTCTTCGTCGAATGTAAAGTGTAAGTCTATTGATGTTTCATCAGATAAGAATAAGCCTACTCAAAGTCTGTCTTCCAAAGATGAAATTAAGAAGGCTTATAAGAATTTGCAAGACATATTACAAGATACCCAATGGGAAGTTTCCGATTTAAATGGAGTTAACTCACAATTTAATACTGTAAAGGATAAAATAGCATTTGCATTTGATACGAAAATAAAAGAAGCTAAGAAGGAATTGAATGTTGCACTAAAGGACACTGTGTGGGACAAACTTGTTATTGCATTCTTTGGCGAGACAAATGCTGGCAAGAGCACAATCATTGAGACTTTCAGAATTCTTTTCGATGATAAACGTAAGAAAGAAGACGGTCTGATAGTAGGTGACGGCAGACACGATTTCACAAAGACCTATGAAGAATATCATTTGTCTATTGCTGGTCATCCTTTTACATTGATAGATGTTCCAGGTATTGAAGGAAATGAATCAGAATTTAAAGATGTAATAAAAACTGCTTTGCATAAGGCACATTGTGTCTTTTATGTTCAGGGACACAATAAAAAGCCAGACCGAGCCACAGCTGAAAAAATCAAGAAATATTTAGGAGATTGGGTAAAGGTATACTCTATCTACAATGTACGTGGTGGTGTCAGCAATTATGATGAAGAAGAAGAAAGAGAAACATTGATAACACCAGGTGTCTTAAAGTCTGAAAGTTTAATACAGGCAGAGTTTAAAACTATATTGGGTGATGTATATGCAGGGCATGTAACCTTGCAGGGACTGTTGGCAATGTCTGCCAAAGCATCATTTTCGCCTAAACGAGAAGATTTGATAAGAGGACAACAAAAGCTATTGAAGTATTTTGGTGGTTCGGCTGATAAGGTTTTGGAGTTTAGCCAATTCAAGACTTTGACAACTCTCGTTGAGCAGAAGGCTTTAAATTTTAAGTCTGAAATTATCGAAGCTAACAAACAGAAATTGGTATCTTTAGCTGGTAATATAGCCGCAGACATTGAGCAAGTTATGGAATCTCAGAAGAGCTATTTAGCCAATTTGGATTCAAACCTACGAACTATAAATCGAGAGGTTTGCAATAATAGTATGGATTCTGCTTTGAGAAACATAACCAACAAGACAAGAAATGCGATTACAAGTTCTTATGGCGAATTAAAATCAAGGATCTTTAATCTTATAAATGATGAACCCGAAAATATCAATCAACTTGCAGAACTGCATCAACAAGAAGTTATTGAGAATTTAGGAAACCGTATCAAGTCTATTGTTAATGATGAACTTAAAAAGGTTCGAAATACAGCAAATAAAAAGATAAAAGATTTGGATGGTGTAAACATAAAGCCAATACAATTCAATCAATCTATTGACCTTGAAACAGAGATTGATTTCTCTGGTGCATTAGGAGAATTAGATATCGATCTCGCAGATTTTCTTTCATGGACAGCTAAAACTGCAGGTACTGCAGCTACAGGAGCTTTTGTTGGAGCTCCCATTGGAGGACCTATAGGAGCCATAGTAGGTGCTAGTGTAGGAGCTGTTGTCGGAGGCATTGTTCATGCGTGTTCTGGAGATGGCGGTAAGGCTGATGCTCGAAAAAGTGTATCTGATGCAATAGGTAAGGCAACTCAGCGAGCTAAGAACAATGTAAAATCAATGTTGGCACCTGTTATTAGAGATATGGATATTCAAAAGCGCCAATTAACTAATTCTGTCAAAACAGAATTGACAAATATTGAGGAATTACAAGAAACTCTTGATACTTTTGATGTTGAAATGTCTGAATTTGTAAATGGATTAAAACATAAACATTATGGAAGAATTTAATATATCTAGCAAGAAATTGCAAAAGTTGTCAGCTTTGAAAGAACTTTTGCAAAAAGGGGTTGAACATATTCCTGAATTGCAAGCTTATCTTAGCAAGATAGATAGTATTGTGGACACCATTAAGGATGGTGAAATTAGTGTTGTACTATTAGGTAGTTTCTCTGATGGAAAGACGAGTGCTATTGCTGGTCTATTAGGTAGATTGGAAGATAACATGAAGATTGATAATGACGAGTCTTCAGATGAACTTACCATTTATCGTCCTAAAGACCTTAAGAAAGGTTTCAAGATAGTTGATACTCCGGGATTGTTTGGAACAAAAGAAAGAGAAATAAACGGTCAGAATATAAAGTTCTCCGAAATTACGGAACGCTATATTTCTGAGGCCCATATTATTATATATGTTTGTGATGCCGTAGTTCCGTTGAAAGAGAGTCATGTTGAGATAATTCGTCGTGTTATGCGTGAATATCATAAACTTGACAACACCATTTTTGTCATTAACAAAATGGATGAAGCTGGTTATGACCTATTGGATGAGTACGACTTCAATAATGGTTGTAAGATAAAGAAGGAAAATCTTATTTCACGTCTACGTAGTACTATCAACTTAACCCCCGATGAAGAGAAGCGTTTACATGTCGTATGCATAGCAGCCGATCCTAAAGGAAAGGGGTTACAGCATTGGTTCTCGAAAATAGAGAATTATTACGAGCGTTCACACATTAAGGATTTGAGAAAATGTGTAAATGCGGTAGTCAATAATGCCGATACAGACAAATTATCTTCGTCTTCTTATGAAACATCCGTTTCTGATATTGTTGATGGATTACACAAAGCAATAGCATGTACAGAAAAACCGGTATCTAAGGCTATTGCCAAAATGGAGCGAGATTGTACTGAGATAGAGGAAGACGGAAAGCATTTGAAGTCTGAACTTACATCATCACGTAACGAACTTCGTCAAGCTATTAATGAAATAAAGAATGATGCCATTAGAGAAATCAATGGAGCTTCAGTGGAAACAATTGGCGATGTCATTTCTAATCAACTTGGAGTGCAGAATAGTCAGGTGACTTTTTATGTCTTCCAAGATAAGCTGTCTGCCCAGATTGAGCAATGTTGTGAGGCGAATGCTAATAATGTAAATTTGGCTGCAGTGAAAATACAGGACACCTACTCTATGCAAGATGCAATGTTGAACGATGCCGTAAAATATGGTGTTGGCCAATTGAAGAACTTGAATATAACAGGTGAGCAGATTAAAGCTGTTCGTGATGTAATTGCCAAAGGTTATAAGTTCAAGCCTTGGGGAGCCATCAATATGGGAAAGAATATTACAAAATGGGCAGGCTGGATTGGAGCTGGAATTGGAGTCGCTTTTGAACTTTATGGTTGGTATAAACAACATAAAGATCAGAAGAAGTTGAATGAGCTTAAGAAATCATTAACTAATGCGATAAATGACTGCATAAGCAACGTGTTCAAAACTTTTGAGTCAGACAATGAGTATTATAAGAACTTTGCACCTTCTTATATACTGTTATGTCAGAAGATAAAGGAACGCAATGAAGAAATAGCGTCTTTAAAACAAAAAGTTCAAGATTTGGAAAAATACAAGAAACATATTGAGGCATGGCAAAAGTCTGCTGATTATGTTGACTATGAGGAAGTTTAACAATTAAATATTTTGTAATCATGAGTGAAGATACAATTAAAACAAAGAAAAAAGACAAGAGTACTTGGAAAAGACTCTGCGTGGCAGTAGCGGCTGTTGGAGGATTAGCTATAACAATAGCTAAAGAACTGAATAAAAAGAAATAATTCTAGTATTTGACTATTGGGAGTTTTTCTTCCGATAGTCTTTCTGCTGATTTCTATATGAACAAGAAACTAACAGTGAAACGAATTGACGAAATACAGAATCTTTTAAATGATGTATTTAGCCTGAAATGTTCGATAACAAACAGATAATGAATATGAATACAATAACTGGTTTTACATTTTATGATAGCTTAAATAAGCTGACTGTTGGAACATTGCTTTTGCTTCTGGTAGGAGGAATGACTGGAGAAAAAGCAGAAACGAATATATTGTTTTTCGTCACAGCTTTTATCATTGGTATTTTCTATCAAACAATTATAAAATGTTTAACACCTTTCCTGACTAACAATTTGCACATGATAAAAAAAGCACATGAAAATGTCATACTGAAAAATAAATATATAACCAAAGATGATTATCTGGAAGCCTATTATAATGTAGTAAAAAATGGATTCTTAATGAATATTCCAACACTTGAGGCTCATGAGAATTTTCTTAGAAATATATGGCTTATTTGTCTTATGTATTTAATTGCGGTACTCGCTGACTGTTGTCAAAGTTCCATTAGTGAAATCATATGTCAATATAGTAAGTGTGCGATTGCAATGTTCCTTTTACTTTTAATAGTTTTCATACCATTTGTATGGTATAAAATTCAAATGAAGATTTTTGAATTGGTATGGGAAGGAGACTACTATGCAAAAAGACTAAATCCGAAAAACAGAATTCGAGTTTACCCTTGAAGGTGTTAATATATGAAGTTGTCAATTACTTATGCCGAGTTGCAGGATTATGTGGCTGATCATTTTCACAAGACTGTGAATGTGGGGTATGTGGATGGAGAAACGGTGTCGGGCTCTGTTCCGATAAAGGTGTTGGGCTTTACAAAGTCTATAAGCATAAATCTTATTGTAAAGAAGATTGAGGGCACCGACTTGTTCTTGTCGTATGACGGCAAGATGGGTATCGACCTGCTTGTGTCGCCAGCCATCTCTTATGCTAAGAAGCTTGTGCCGGAGAAAGCAGGCTTTGTAGAACAGATGCCTGGCAACATAGTTAAACTTCGTCTTGACGATATCGACAAGTTGCAGAAGGTGTTTGAAAAGAGGGCAAGTATCATCGTCTCTTGCCCTCGTAAAAAATTACTTTTCTTTAGTTACACCCTTAAATGGTGTGCCATCCTGTTTTACATCAATAAAGCGTCCTGTATCTTTATCCCGTTTTACCCATTGTTCTGTTTTGGGATTAAAAACCTGAGAACGTTTTCTCACTGCACCATTGCGATGTCCGTCTCCTGACGGTGGATTTGTTGCCATAATCTTCGTTTATAGATCTATCTCGAATTATGCAGCCGAGAAAACACTGCTTTATACTATAATTTATTTCCGTATATATGACTTAAGATCTTCTCCACTATAAGGATATGACTCAGTGAAGACCTTCATTTGATCTTCACCATAAGGCATAATATAAGGATAAAGAAGTAAATACTCACGTTGAGGACTCGTATGTTGTGCATCTTTTGTAACAGGCATAATCATACATTTACCAGTATGTCCATCTACAACCCCTAATTCCCATGGCATCCAATTACTTCTTCCTGCTTCTGGGGATTGAGCGTAAATTAAAGATTTACTGTTTATTAACCTTTTCTGTAACCTTTTTGCAGTATTTTTATCAGTTTCATTCCTTTTCAAGTCAGCATCAACTATACAGTCAAGATATACCTGTAACCCCATTTTCGACAAAACGTAATAAATGCCTTTTACTACATTCAAATCAGAAATATTGTATGAGAGGAATACATCGAAATGTTTGTCTAACGGTGCTCCTTTTATTTCCTCACTAAATGTACGTTGCTCATAAAGAGGTGTTGTATTCGCTATATTACGAAAATATGACTCGCTAAAATACTTCATATTAGATTCTTCCTTCATTTACTAATCGCCAATAATACTTTCCCAACTCTGTCAACTGACATCCGGTACTGTGCATTGCTGCAAAGTACATAAACTCCTCATTTATGGGTTTTACAAACCCTATACTCTGCAATTTCTGCAGTAATTTAAACTTTCTGACGTTATTCACATTGGCATAAGGGAGAACATATTCATGATTTACAGATGGGTCGTTTGTATCCTCAAAAGACGGGTCTAGATCTAAATCGTTATTGGGATCTGTAAATAGGTTTGTTAGTTCGCGGATAATTGATAACGATACCTGTGGTGTAACTGCGCGTAATGGGGCAAATTCCGTAACATTAGTTTTGAATACAGGTCTTTGATCCCAAGGACCAAATGAGCGGTCACTATATGCATATACACCGCCAATAGTAATATTGCCACAATAATCCGATGCTCCGCCATTTAGCGCAGTACATAATAATTCTGTAAAAATGCCATGTCCACCAGCTTCCATAGCGACTTCGTCTTCGCGACAGGCAGTTAAGACTGAAACTCCTGTATTCAAAATGCTACCCATATCCTGAAGTTCGTATTTCCCGATATTGCCTGAGTGACAACAATCTAAAATGATAATCTTGTTGCGAACATTGGAAGCATTGACAATGCTCATTATTGTTGACATCTGTATTCCCGTATAATATTGACCGGGTGTAGCAATGTCTTGAGGCATAACAATTTCAGCTCCAGTGCTATTCATATAGCCATGCCCTGAAAAATAAAGGAGAGCAGTGTCATCATTTCCTGCAAACAGTTTGCGAATAGCATCCATCACTTCTCCTGAGGTCTGTACATTGGGCATCATTTTTACGCCAAAGTTAGGAGAACCATTTCCATGTCGTTAAATTGCGGCTTTAACGCTATTGATGTCCTCAATACATCCTCTCAGTTCATTTCCTGCAGGATAATCATTAATTCCTATTAACAATGCCTTTTTCATGTAGCGGATAATTATAGTGATTGATTAATGGCATAGTTACGAACAGCATTGGCAACAGATTTCGCATTCCAACCAACGATAACATCTGCTGCGTTTTTAACAACATTGGATGTATGTTCTGCTCCCCATGGCTGAACAGCAATAATAGGTTTGCTATATTTCTTTGCCATCTCAATTTCTTTATTAATCCATTTGCTATAAGTTGCATAAACTCCTGCAAGAATGATAACACAACTGCATCCCTTTACCTTCGCCTCTATTGCATCAGACAACTGTTTGTCTGTGCCATTTGTGTGAATAGGATCATTTTTAGGAACAGAATGGTTGTAAAAGGCAATACATTCCTGACGTAAGAATGATTCAATTTTGTCATAATCTGATGAATACGACCAGGAATGGGAAATGAATATTCTGTACATAATAAATAAAGTGAATTCTCTGGTCCTTCGCCAGGGTTTTAATTTCGAATTCACGCTGCAAATATACGATATTTTTTGTGGCTAACAAAAAGAATTACGTGAAAAAAACACGCAAACGTTGATTTAGCAGTTATTTATTATGTTTGTATCTGCGTTTCACGTGAGTATTCTTCTACAAATATACAAAAATACCCCAGTCGATCAGACCAGGGTAAAAACCGTATAACAACCAAGTTATTCACTAATATCATCTTTATATTTGATGAATATTTCTATTTTACGCATTAGTTCATCAATCTGTGGAAAGACCTCTTTCTCATAAGTTCTATAAAAACTTATTGTATTATGCAGGTAGTCTCTGCGTCGAACATTAGTTGAACCATATTCGTCTTTTTCAAAAAGTCTTACAGCATCTCTTCTAAGGAAATCAGCATTCAGTAAGGAAAGATCATGTGTAGCTACTATAAGCTGACAATTTTCAGCTATGGTTAAATACATTTTTAGAATAAACGCTAATGCTTTAGTATGTACACCATATTCTATCTCATCAATGCAAGTTGATTTTTCACCGATGATAACATCATATAATACGACTAGTAGTCTAATAATATTCTTTGTTCCTAAAGATTCTAATTCAAAATCCAGTCCATTATTTCCTTCTTTTGTAGAGTGGATGAATCGTAAATTTTTATGGGTAATTATTCCTGATGGATATTGCTCCAACATAGCCTTAATAACAATATCCGGAGCGCCATTTGCCTTTAGTTCTGAGATGTTTAGACTTGCCTCTTCAATAATGTAATCGCTAATATTAGTTCCAACGTCCTTCAATAATCGCAAAAGTAAATTTTTCAAAACCTTATCCTTGTCAGAATCTCCTGTTTGAAGCTTATCTGCCAAATTTTTGTCGGATTTATGAACCATACTTATATGGTTCTCAAAGAAATCAAAGTTTTTGGATAAGATTTGGCTCTCTAAATTTAATGCACCAAATGTGGAAAGTACACTAGCATTAGCAAGAGTGTTTACCTCCAAGTCACGCTGATCTGATTTGGATAAATCGCATACATTACCATAACTTATTACGACCTTATCTGATTCTTTGTTATGGTATCGATGAAATATACGAGAACTTCGAGATTGTATCAATTTTAGCTCTTCCTCTTCAATACAGTTGGACGATATTTTTATACTATAGTTGAAGCATTCCTCTCCAATATAGTATGTCAATGCTAGTTCCGTAGGTTGGGTTGAAGAAAAGTTATCTAATAAAAATGGTCTATACTCTGGTTTGTCTGATGGCTTTTGTGGTTTGGCTGTTGCAATCATTCGCAAATAATTTAAAGCCGAAAACATCTTAGATTTCCCTGTTCCGTTCAGCCCAACACATAAAAGCAAACGCAATATACGCTTACCGTTTATTTCTTTATACCAAATAGGAGGCAAATCTTTTGTTTTACTTCCTTCTTTCTTAGAAGCTATAAATGACAATTCTGTTGCATCACGATAGCTTCTATAGTTCTTTATAATGAATGATTCTATCATACAAGCTTCTATTTGTGTGCAAAGTTACATCTGAATTTTCAAAATCACAAATATTTTGAAAACTATATAGGGATTTCCGTGAGAAAAACTCGCAATAACCACAAAACAGGATGCTTTAATTATTATAAAGCATTATTTTGTGGATAAAGCAAGCATCCATCCCTGTTTAGATGATTGTACCTGGCACACGAATCTATTTCCATAAATCTTCATTTTCCCATTCCTTGCAAAAACCCATCGCGGCTTTATCCACAGTAGGGAAATCCGACAATAATTCCGAAAGTTTTTCGTTGAAGTTGTTATTGGGAGAAACCGAAGAGAGAAAGTATCGGATTATACACAGGCGATAGTAGATTCGTTTCTTATCAGTTTTTGAGGTATCAATCCATGCGTTTTTAGTCTTTTTTGGTTCAGCAGGATTCAGCATAAAATCTCTGTTCCATACTCTCGCATGGTGACAACACATATTGCGGAGGTTGGCAAGTACCGTCAGCCACGAGACAAAAACCTGTGGCTTCAGACCAAAATAACCTGCAATGCGCTTCATTAGTTGGTTGCTGGCTATATTGGAATAGATGTAGTTCAAATTACCGAAGGACAACACTTCAGTTATCATCCATGCAGGAGGGTAGTCCTCAATAAAATTTTGTCGAAAATCTTCAATGTAATCTTCCTTGCTTGAAGCCAGTTCCATGTCTATGATTGCCAATGTTTGATTAAATTTATCCGCATTGGCAAAATATTCGGGTTTTGTTATCCAAAACTTGTCTCCCAATTCTTGGCATCCGACATTTGCCAATACGCTGCGAATGGCAACCTCTATTTTCTCTATTTCATTGAAAAGGAGTATGCGTAGTTTCTTGTCAAAGCGATAGAGAGTTAGGACTTGCTCAAAAGTTATTCCCTCTTTTAGTACCAGCTCACTCTTAGGCCTTTTATAGAATGGGTAAATGTATGCAGACAAACGATGATAACCAATGTTCATCAAATAATTATCCACCCTATGCTCATCTTTTATAAGCATCCCCCTTGATTTTAGTACTTGAACTATCTGTTCCGGAGAAGAGTACGGTTTAGCGAAACTTGTTTTCATATATGTATGAATAAAAAAACGACCCGCCGATTTGAGCATTGTGAAGAGGCTTGGCAGGTTCTAATGGTGCAAAGGTAGTAGAAATGTTTGGAATAACCAAATAATCTGTGGTATAATCACTAGAAAAACTTGAAGCACAGACCGAATAGCTATATCTTTGCAAAACAAATCAGTATTCAATAGAGCATAAGTCGGAAATTCAATCTAATTACCACAAAGACTAAATAGAGGTACTAAAATGGCACTAAATTGTAAAATAACTCTTTGTTAGTCACTATAAAGTATAGTAAATCAGTTTATTACAAAATTATATATCTTGTTGCCCACTAACGCATGGTATATTACAGCCCTTGCTTATCAATATTAATGATAGTATGGTTGTTTTGGCATAAAAACATGCAAATAGCTTATATATGAATGATGTAGAAGAATATAAAGATTTGAAAAATCGTGCAATGGCTATATTATCATTGATTGATAATCAGCCATTACGAAAGAATGTAATATATTATGCTGCTCGTGGAAAATTGAAAGAAATTGCTCACAATATGATTCTTGCTGGTTTATTAGGGGAGAAGGTAATCTTAAAAAATTTCTAAACGAATTTATGCCTTCATCTTTTAATAACCTGAGTTCGGGATAAGAAAGTCTTGGTTCATCGTCAATTTAGGTGGTAATATCTCTTGCCAATCAGTCGACGCAAAGTAATTTTGCCCCCAAGACATCAGGTTACAGGCTGTTCAACATACTACTAT
>OCHN01001126.1_pt1 | contig 23319 bp, 20 predicted proteins | sample 1538911 | NCBI WGS metagenome assembly OCHN01 (sample SAMN04571736, study PRJEB22368) | human gut metagenome | biome: human gut; material: stool | host: Homo sapiens | place: Luxembourg | collected 2013-01-11 | reverse complement strand
CGGGCAGATGTCTTTCTTCGCAGCGGCCCACGTGATGCTGATCACATTTTTCGTCAAGAGGTTTCTCTCCCTGCCGGCAGACCTGCGGACATGCAGATACCGGGAATGTGTACCTGACGGGGCCGAAGCCGGAAAAGGCGTACGTGCAAAAGCATTGACAGTAATCTGCGCAGTGACGATAGCCGCGGCATTGGTGATCTTCGCATTGACAAGCATCATTCCGCACGCACCGGCCGGCGTCACCCGCATCGGATGCGCCATCTACGCAGTTCTGATCAGTTCAATGCTGGCCATGTCAATGCTGCAGCGGCAATGGACGTTCGCGGCAGGTGCGGCGCTGTTCCTGCTCTCGGATATGATTCTGTCATGGAACAAGTTCGTCTCGCCAGTGCCATACAGCAACATCCTGATAATGACCACCTACTACTCCGGACAGCTACTGATCTGGCTCACCGCTGCACGGGTCTGCAGTGAAAGACGCTGACACACATTGTCCGGATATCCCGTGCGCGTTACTGCCTGGATAAGGCCAGACGCTTGATGAGGTCGGTTTCGTCTGAAGAATATGGCGTACCGTCTTTTCTGAGAATGTCGTGGAACCAGAGCTCAGGCTCAGGTGTTTCACAAGGATGTGTAATGGTTTCCCATGAGAAAATGGTGTTAGATTTGCCTGAGACGAAGCCCCAGTTGATCGCACCCACTCCGGCTTTCTTCAGCATCGGCAAGATGGTCTGGAACGTACTGCCCTCAGTCCTGGCCATATATTCAGTGCAGACCATCGGTCTTGAATAACGGCTCAGCGTATCGACCATCTCCTTGTGGCTCTCCAGAGGAGCATAAGTGTGATACGTGATTATATCCGAGTTCGCCAGCTGCCATGCATTCATTTCGTGCAGACGGCTGTTCCAGACACCGGCAGTAAGCGGCTGTGACGGATTCACTTTACGTGCCCAGCTGAACACATCCTTGAGCAGTGGGAAAGAGCGCTCCCAGTAACGGTCCGGATCCTGTCCGCCGCCCGGCTCATTGTAGAGATCCCAGGCAAAAATCCTGCTGTCATCCTTGAATGTCGAGACAATGTCTGTGACATAAGCCTCCAGTACATTGACAATCGCCGTCGTATCCTGTGCATAGAGGCAGCCGCTGCCGCATGGTCCGAAATACTCGATGCCGGGGTCTTTGCACCATACAGAATTATGCTGTCCCGGAACAGGCTCCGGCTGTGTCCCGGGTGCGTAACTCTCACACCAGCAGTCATCCAGGAATACGAACATCGTGGATATTCCGTGGGACGAGGCAATGTCCAGGAACTTGGAAATCCGGGACTTGAAGCCCTCCTTGTCACTCTGCCAGAGCACATGATGGAGGAACACACGTAAAGTATTGAAGCCCAACTCCTGAGCCCAGCCGAGTTCCCTGTCAATGGAGTCCGGAGAGAAAGTATCCTCCTGCCACATTTCCAGCTGGTTGCCTGCATATGCCGGAATGTAATCACATCCCACAGGCCAATCCCGTTCAGAATACCATTTCCAGGCTTTCTCCTCACTCCATCTCGAATTCCTAGAACTTGAAGCACAACTGCAGACAGCAGCAACCGCGAACAAAACCGCGAACAAACGTTTGATTATCATAAGTTTCAGTATTTTGCCATATTATGGTTTCACTTGATTATCATCAAAACCGCTTCAAATATAGGACATCTTTTTCAAATCTGCTCACGGATTAGCCGATGCACGACAACAATTACTGTTTTTCCTGCTAATACTGCTCGGAATCACGTGCAAACCTGTCTGCTGCACGTTTTTGTTTGTTACTGCCCTTTCCGAAATTATAAGACAATGTAAGTGTAATCCTCCGTCCCAATGACCTCGACAACACAGTCTGATAATATTCTGCACTTGCAGAATGCGTAAAATTCACGCTCTGATTCAGCAAATCATTTACTGTCAATGCAATAGAAACCATTTTAAATCTTTTACCGACAGCAACAGACCAGTCATATAGTTCGCGGTCATAATTATCTCCGTAGCCACGATAAATCTTATATTCACAATCCGTATCGATCGAAAAGCCGTGCGGAAATTCATACGAGAAAGCAGGAGTAGCGTACAGGACAAAAACGTCTTTATTCGCTTTTTTCACAAGAGAGTATCTCGAACCATAATAGTTCGCCCCGATTTTAAGATTTACAGACAAGGCCCCTGTCCTATAGAGAGCATAAACAAAAGCATTTGCATCTATAATGTTTGTTCTGCTTTCTTTGAATCCGCTTTCTCCGTTATAAAATTTCTCACCAGACGCACCACCATAGATTTTTGACAAGAACAATGCATAGTCAAAACTCGTATCACCTAACCAGTCAAGTTCCATAAGCGACTGATATCCACTCTGCAGTTTATACTGCCCAGTACCGGAAGTCTGGAAGAACAATTGCTTTTTCTTGTCCAGATATGACCATATTGTATAATTGAGATAAATGTTTGCAGATGGTTTCTTGGAATTGACAGGAAACGAATTTCGCACACCGGACGTGTCAAACCAGTTCGCATAGACAACTGGATTTTTTTGTATCGATGACAATAAAGTAAAATCACATGTTATCTTACCTGCACGTGTATAAGAAAAATTAAATTCATTAGCATAAGGCTGATGAAGAAATATATTCCCGGTCTGCATATCTGACGGGGTCAATTTCACAACTGCCGGAAACACTTCCATACTGGATATAGGTATTGCATCAGCTCCGACATAGAATTGCATGTATTGAGATTGAATATGTATATATGGCGACACATTGGTAACAAAACGGTTTTCCATTCTTTGGCTTGAAATAACCTGCCAAAGAGAATTTGTAGTTTTCAGGTGCTCCACTGAAGCTCCCACATGGAGGGAAATCTTATTTCGATACTTTATAAGCAAATTCTCCGTCAGTCTATAGTTATTTATATTGCTATCAGAAGACAAGTCGTCACGAACGATTTCCGTAAGCTTTTCTCTAGCTAACGTTTTGTTTCCTGAAAAATCATATCTGAACGTTTCAGAGAAAAACAATGACCATTTTGTTGCAATCGGTTCCGTATATGCAAAACTGGCAGATACCTTAAATGCACGATAACGCATATCGTATTTCAACCTTTCCAAGACATCAGACTTCGCATAATGCATATCCGAGATGCGGTCCAGAAATTCTCTTGACTCTGATAAATCATATTTAGAATAAATGTTTATCGCACGACCTGCTTTGCCCAGTTTTTTCACATCAAAAGACAGTCTGCCATTTGTCTTCAGATCATCTGAAGTTCCAGACCGATCGTCACTCATTGAGTAATAATCTGTCTTTCCTGAATTCAAGTGACCCAACTTGCTTTTCGAAACGGAAAACTCCGGTTTCAACTCAAAGTCAATAATGTCCGAATTCTTATTATGGACATCTATAAATGCCGCAATCTTGCCTTGATTTGACTTTGAAGATGTCTTTGACAATTTATCTAAAGAAGAACCGACATTATAGTAGGATAAATTAGAACTGTTATCCGACCGCATTCTACCGTAAGAGCCTATTACAGAAACATTTGCATCTATTTTTTCCAGCCGGTCCGTTGACCAGCTTACACCGGCCTTTGTACCGTATCCATTACCCACGGTCATATTATTGGCATCAGCAAGCACCGTCATCTGATCCTTCTTGCCATATATGCTCGAGAATACTTTTGCCAAATAAATACTTTTCACAGCAGAATCTTCACCCTCAGGAGATTTATCCCAAGCGCGCCACCTCCAAGATTCATATTCCCGAATGCGCCTTTAGAAAATTCAGCATCCAATACGACATCCATAACACGCTCATCTGTAGTTGCAGTTCTCATTCCACTACTCTCTGATTCCTTGGAAGCCCTATCTATAATCTTGATTTTATCAATGATCTTTGCCGGCAAATTTTTAAGAGCTACTGACATATCGCCAAAAAAGAATGTTCTGCCATTTACAGTGATCTCAGTTACCTGCTTTCCATTTACCGTAACCGAACCATTATTAATTTCAATTCCCGGCATCGTCTTTAGCAGTTCTTCCAACATAGCATCGTTGCCGACCTTAAAAGCAGTAGCATTATAAATAATCGTGTCTTTTACTTGTCTAATAGGGTCCGCCAGCCCCGTAATGGTGGCAGCGTCTATAAAATCCTTACATTCAGATAGTTTTATTTCTTTAGGAACGGCGTTATCTGAATTTATGGCATACTCTTGTCTAAAAGAGTTGTATCCGAGAATTTCAACATTCAGCCAATAACGTCCCTTCATGACATTAGAGAACTGAACTTCTCCGTTTTTGGCCGAAATAGTAAAATGAGTAATTATCGTATCACCATGAGGAATAAGGTAGGCTGAGGCGAACTCTATCGGTTCTAGAGTTAAACTATCTATGACAGAAAACCTTATATCATGATTCCTTTGTTCAAAGGTGCTTTCTCGGTAAGTTGTTACTACCGTTTGTGCATCTACGGTTCTCGCGTTCTGCAACAAAAACGCAATAACACACAATAAGCTTAGAAAATAATACCTCATTATTTCATAAGTTATTAAATGGTCAGTAATTATAATTTTCCTTGCACAAAAGTAATTATTTTCCTCTTCAGTTCCAAAATATTCCATATTTTTATCATAAGGAATGACTACCTTTGCTGGTATAACTCAAAAGAAACACGCATTACTGCCATGTTCAGAATCGAGAGAAACACAAAAACTGAATAAATGCCTATGCAAAAGTTACTTTCCATTGTCCTGACTATCAATTGTTTCTGTCAGCTCATCGCATCAGCACAGTCGCCCAAGTTAATGAAAGACAGAAACGCCACCATTGAAGAAGCAAGGTATCTCAAGAGTATATACAAGACTGAGGATGCTATAGAATTGTTATCAGGGCTTATAAGTCCTGGACAGATTGACGAAGAAGTACAAAATGAACTTGCAGACTGTTACATCCAAGCAGGAGATCTTGATGCAGCAGCCAGTACATATTCTACACTGCTGCAGATGAAGCCGGAAAGCATTTTATACAGAATCAAGCTGATGCTCACGACTTACCGGTCCAAAGATTACAAATCAAGCTCTGAACTTGGACTCTCCATAATCAAAAGGGATACGATTCCCGCAATAGTTTCACTCACAGCAGATTCATTCAACATGATGGCAATGCCTGATTCTGCACTGATCTACTATAACATGTATATTGGAATGAACCCTGCGAACCCTTCTGTGGTCAGCAAGGCAGCCAAAATACATCTTGAGCGGAAGGAATATGTGAAGGTACTCGATATGGCAGAAGACTATCTTCAGATTGATTCCACGAATATGGGCATAAGAGGCTTGAAAGGGCTTGCTTATTTTCTGATGGAGGATTTCAACAGTTCCGAAGATGTATTTCAGAAAATGAAAGATGACGGGAATGACAGTTACAGTGTTCACCTGTACTTGGGACAGAACCAATGGCGCAACAAAGAGTATATACCTGCAATAATGGAGCTGGAAGCAGCTTGGCAATTAGATTCCAGTGACGTAAATCTTGCATACAGCATCGGCTCAGTCATGAGCGAATGTGGCCAGGGAATAAACAAAGCAAAGCCTTGGTTTGACCGGGCATTGAAAATCATTACGCCATCCCCGGACCTGCTCGGCAAGATTCAGAGAGAATATGCCTTGGGGTATATGAGGTCCAATCAATTCGATATGGCTCTTGATTATTACCTGAAATCGTGGGAAACGGACAAGAGCAAGTATTCGGTTCTGAGCAACATCGCCTATTGCTACGAGCGGCTCAAGAACTGGAAGAAAGCTGAGGAATACTGTCTTATGTATCTCTCGTACGGGAAACCCGGCTCGGGCGGCTACAAATATGTAGAAGACAGCCTCGAATATATCCGCCAGCAGATGTTTATGGAAGAATAATACATCAGTGTATTTCGATTATGCTGTCCCAGTCGGTAGAGAAGAGGCGTGAGGCGTGCTCGCGGCGGATGCCGTCGGCGTAGTGGCCGGGACGCTGGGTGGCAACACGGAGCACATTCTGGCCGGAAGAGACATTGACATTGTCCATGACTTGGGAGAGGAGATCCTGCTTTTCCTTCTTGGCAGAATCCGTTTCGAAGAGCGTCAGCTGGCGCTCGTCACGGTTCACGATATCGAAGACAACCACGCCGGCCTTCTTGTATTCAAATCCGGATTTCCAGATGAGTTTCAATGCCTTGAGTGCGGCCGAGACCACCTCCTGAGTGCTGCTTGCCGGCATATCCAGACGAATCGTGGCATCAGGAAAATCCTGCGGCTTGTCCTCTCGGAAACGGTTCGTGTAAAGAAAAGTGTTTATGCAGTAGGCAGCCGTACCGTCGTGACGAAGCTTCTCCGCACATTTGGCAGCGAAATCCGACACACGCGCACTAAGTTCCTGAATATCAGTAATCGTTTCGGCAAATGAACGGGAAGTGCAGATGGACTGCCTGGCCTCATCACGTTCCTCCTCCACGCTTTCCTTACCATTGAGTTCATTCCAGACACGCAGACCGCCCAGGCCCAAATTCTTATACACCCAGTCCTGAGGCATTGACACATAATCAAAAGCCGTGGTCAGTCCCATTGCCAGCAGTTTCGGCGCCACCCTGCGGCCGATTCCCCAGACATCCCCTATCGGCGTAAGTTTCAGCGCCTTGACTCTCTGTTCCTCAGTCACGATCCTGCAAACGCCCTTGTAGCCCGGATATTTCTTGGCAAAATGATTCGCCACCTTCGCCAATGTCTTGGTGGACGCTATACCGATGCTGACAGGGATTCCCACCCACTTGCGGATACGCCGTACAAGCTCCGGACACAGGACTTCCAATTTTTTCTTGTCAATGCCGTCAACGCACAAATATGCCTCGTCGATGGAATAGATTTCGATTTTCGGGACCGCTGCAGCAAGTATAGACATCACCCGCGACGACAAATCTCCGTAGAGCGAGTAATTGGAAGAGCGGACAATGAGATTTCCGCTTTCGACCTTGTCCCGGATCTTGAAGAACGGGGTACCCATCTTGATACCCATCGCCTTGCTCTCATTGCTTCGGGCCACCACGCATCCGTCATTGTTGGACAAAACCACAACGGGCTTCCCTTCCAGTTCCGGTTGGAAAGCCCTTTCGCACGAAACGAAAAAATTGTTACAATCGACTAATGCATAAGTTCTCAAATCCGGAAAACTTTCTAAAGCGATTCTTAAACGCCCAATAACTTCTCAAGACAAGCCGTCACATTGCGCTCGATATCTGAAGCCGAATACTCGCGTCTTTCGAACTTGGTGCCGGTTATCTTTTCATAAAGTTCAATGTATCTTTCCTCAATGTGGGACACCACCTCCGGAGTCATTTCAGGAACTTTCTGTCCCTCAAGGCCCTGGAAGCCATTGGCCATCAGCCACTCACGCACAAACTCCTTGGAGAGCTGCTTCTGCTTCTCGCCCTTGCGGAGCCTTTCCTCGTAGCCGTCTGCATAGTAATAACGTGAAGAATCCGGAGTATGGACCTCGTCCATCAGATATATCTTTCCGTCAAGCTTGCCGAACTCATATTTGGTGTCCACCAGAACCAGACCCATCTTGGCAGCGATTTCCTGGCCTCTCTTGAATATGGCCCTGGTATATTTCTCTATCTGGATGTAATCTTCCTCCGGCACAATTCCCTGAGCGATGATTTCCTCGCGGGTAATGTCCTCATCATGTCCCTCGGAAGCCTTTGCGGAAGGAGTGATAATCGGTTCAGGGAAAGCCTGGCCTTCCACCATTCCGTCAGGGAGCTGAACCCCGCAGAGCGTTCTCTTCCCTGCCTGATACTCTCTCCATGCATGGCCTGCAAGACAACCGCGGATGACCATCTCCACTCGATACGGCTCGCACTTGTAACCGACAGTCACCATAGGGTCAGGGGAAGCGATCTTCCAGTTCGGAACAATGTCAGAAGTCGCGTCAAGGAACTTGGCGGCTATCTGGTTCAAGACCTGTCCTTTATAGGGAATACCCTCAGGAAGGACCACGTCAAATGCGGAAATGCGGTCTGAAACCACCATCACAAGGTACTTGCCGTCAATGTCATACACGTCGCGTACTTTCCCTACATACTTGCCGACCTGGCCGGGAAAACTGAAGTCGGTTTTTACAATTGCGTCCATTGTCAATATAAGTGTTTTATTAAGTCTCCAAATTTAGTCATTATTTCCGAGATGCAACCCACTCAGGATAAGAAAGCTTGGCTTCCAGACTCTGGATCATCGCAGCCCTGCCTCGCACATATCCGGAAGGTGCTCCTGCATTGCGCTTCAGCGGATTGGGCAGACAGGCGGCGATCAGACACGACTCCTGTCTGGTAAGTTTCGAGGCATTCTTGCGGAAGTGACATTCAGCTGCAGCCTGGGCTCCATAGATGCCCCGCCCCATTTCAGCCACATTGAGATAGACCTCCATTATACGCTTCTTGCCCCAGATATTTTCTATGAGCACAGTAAAATATGCCTCCAGGCCTTTTCTGACGAAGTTGCGGGAAGGTAGCAGGAACACATTCTTGGCTGTCTGCTGCGAAATCGTGCTCGCTCCACGCAGTTTTTTTCCACGTTCATGGTCGTCTATCGCCTTGTTTATCTGCTTCCAGTCAAATCCGCTGTGGGTATCGAAAAGATTGTCCTCACTCGCTATCACGGCCTTGGCCAGCTCCGGCGAGATCCTGTCGTAACTCACCCAGGTCTTGCGGGTATGGAACGACTTGTCATTCCGGTACTGCACCGAGCGCTGTATCATAAGCGGTGTGACATAGACAGGCACCCATTTCAACATAAGCACCCACAGCACAGTTATAACGACGAAGGCCACAGGAAGTTTTATGAACAAAAACCTCCATAACCTCCCCCAGAATGTATGTTTCCTATTTTTCATCCTTGCCTTCCACTTTCAGCCTGTACTTTCTGCTGCCGAGATTCACGTGATACAGAAAGCCCTGCTGCCCCGACATATCGGAGGCCAATGCCCTACGCTCCCAACTCTTTTCATTGACCGAAAACAGCACACTCCCGCGCAGCCCCTCTTCCCTGAAACCGAGCCTGTCATATACCTCTCCGTCAGTCCACTCAAGATCTGCGTAACTCATGACGTCGTCAGGCCCGACTTCCCTCACGAAAGCCTTGAGCAGTTTTCCCATACCGCCCACGACACGGACATCCGGCAGTGATGCATAACGCACCCATTCATAGGACCTTACGACGCCTTCCTGCTTCTGCCATGTCCGGGCAGACGAGAACGTGGCCACAGCCACAAGGAGAGTTCCACCGAGAAAAAGTCCGTATCTGTATCGTGACGCAGCGTCCGAATACGTATGCCATTTCTTCAGGAATTCAGCCGCCTCGGGTCCGGTAATCCTGCGTGCGGAAGTGTTTCTGGCAAAGATTGACCTGAACCGGCCTATCTGAGCGAGCAGACGCGGTCTCATCATCTCCGGCCTTGCCCGCCACATATCCTCAGGAAATATCACGACCTTAGTTTCGGGAAATGACGTCATCAGAAAATCAAGCGACAGGCGCACCAATGCATTGACACGGAAAGCCTCTTCGGCGGATCTGCTTCTCACCGGAACCGGCAGGACCAATGCCTTTTTTCCGCAGGCCAATGCCGTGAGCCCCTGAGGCGTCTCCAAGCGGGCCACCTCAGACCATTCTGACAGAAATGCATTGACTTCCTCGACTAATTCCATACCGCAAAATTAGAAAAATAATAGTAACTTCGCAGAAGAATTTTACCCAATGGACATCGACGTAGAAAAAAATGGTCTGCCCCCGATGGCGGAAGACGGCATTCACGCAGGTTTTCCTTCTCCGGCACAGGACTACATGAACAAATGCATTGACCTGAATGCCGAACTCGTAAGGCATCCGGCAGCGACATTCTACGGCCGCGTGGTGGGTGATTCGATGATTGACGCAGGAGTGGAAGAAGGCGATATCCTCGTGATAGACAAGGCGTTGAATGCGCAGGAAGGCGACATGGCGGTCTGCTTCATCGACGGGGAATTCACATTGAAATACATATCTTTCTCCGACCCCGAGAAGGTGGGCGAAGGGAAGAGCGTCAATGCTCCGAAACCCGGCGTTTCCTACCGTATTCTCCAGCAGGTCAGCGAGATGTGGCTGCTTCCGGCAAACAAGTCATACAAGCCGATTCACGTTACGGAAAGCAACGACTTCACGGTCTGGGGAGTCGTCACATACATCATAAAGAAAGTCCACAACAGACAGAAACACGTCTAGTCCTCTTCCGAGAGCAATCTGTCCACGGCCGATTTCACCTCATCATAGCCATAGCCGCGCCCGAGCGCAAACCTGAGCAGCTTCACCCGTCGCTGAGGATCTGAAGAAAGAGTGCGCAGTTTCGCGGCCAGAACAGAATCCAGCTTATTTGCAGCCGCATCAGTGTCAATGTCTTCCAGCGCTTGTGCAATCGTCTGCCTGTCAATGCCTTTGCCCGTCAATGCAAAGGATATTTTCTGCACTCCCCAGCCTGACAGTGAAGACTTTTCACGTGCAAACGCGGATGCGTAACGCAAATCGTCCACGAACTTGTCCGCCACCAGAGAAGCGACAATCCTTTCCGCCGCTTCCTCATCCCCATCCAGCGCTTTAAGTGCCTTGGTGCGCATATCCCGGCTGCAGCATTCACTCCGCGAGCACCTTGCCTGAAGCACATTCAATACCTTCAGATATTTCCCCTCATCCATCGCCTTGCAGATTTTAGAAATACAGACCGATATTCAGATACATTCCTGTCTTGTAATGCCTTGAAGCCCAATGCAGATCAAGTTCGACAGGACCGATTATGGAATCGTACGAGTACTTGAGGCCGGCGCCTACCACACCGTAGGTCTTGTCCACATCTCCGAAATCAGAAAGGTCGGACACTGACACGGCGTAGTTCAGCATGGCCGTAAGATAGTTGTTCTTGAACAGTTTGAAGCGGAAGTCAGTGCGGGCAATCGCCAGGAAATTGGACATTGCAGTAGCGTAATTGATTCCGGCGAATGTCATCTGCTGGTCCAGATATCTGCCAGGTATCGCTCCGCCCATGACATTAAGATATGGCAGAGACGGATTTCCACCGAACACATATCGCGCTGAAAATGACGGTATTACAGCCAACGAACCGCGCGTCTGGCCTACAGTCTTGAAATCAAGAGTCAGAGCATGGAATGGAGTGATGTGCCGTTTCAAGCCCTTGAACACATACTCGTATCCTAAGCCGAAAGTAAAGCCGCTGGTCGGGAAATACCCGTCATTGAACGTATCCGCTCGCAAATTTCCATAGATGGAGAGGAAACTGTTGGTAAGGTTTCCAAAGTCGTAATCACCATTGACCTTGTCGGTCATCGCGGAGTTCAACTTGAAATAGTTGTTCCTGAGTCCGGCACGCACGTCGAACTTGCGCAAGCGGATATTGGAAAGATACAGTTCTTCCCGAATATTGAAATACGCTACCTTGTAGTCGCTCGTGCCAAGTTTGAACTGGTTTCGGTCTGTCCATTTAAGTGATGCGTCGAAATTGATGGTAGGGCCTCTGGAGCCTGCCAGGTAGAAATGTGCCTTGGCATAAGGGTTCGTGCCCACCTTTGCAGTAAAGTCGAATGCAGGGCCTTGAAGTTTGTGGACATTGAGTCCGAAATTCAGCAACACGGACACGATTTCCTCTGTATCGAAACGCCCTCCGATACCGAACTGGTGAATCGGACCGCGTTTACAATTGATTATCAAATCATAAGGTTCTTCGCTTCCGAGCAGTTCATATGTAACATAGTTGAAACCGTCGGTTCCGTAAATCGTCGCCACAGCATCCTCGATGGCGTCTTTGCTGATGGCCACATTCGGATTGATGCCTATTTTCCGCTGAAGATACTTGGACTCCTTGTCGGTGACGCCATGAATCTCCACTCTGGAAATCCTCACCGGCTCAGTATTTATATCTATGGCCCTGCGGTTCCTCAGCTCTGTCTTTCCCGGGCCGATAATCCGCTTAAGGCTGTCCAACGCAACTTTCTGAGCAGCAGCCGCTTCCCTTCCACGCTGAATAATCGTGGCAACGCTCTTGTCGTCAAAGCTCATCATATTGAACTCGTCCAGTCTCGGACGTATCGTCACATCCGGAATGGAGACATTGCTTTCATAGGACTGGCGGCCGAGCATGTCCACGCCCTGAGAGATGATGTCACCGAGGTTGTTCAGCTGGGTATAGTCCCTGAAGCCGGAAGACAGGTCCACGCCGATGATGATGTCCGCACCCATTTCCTTTGCAATGTCGGTCGGATAGTTGTCCCTCATGCCTCCGTCCACTAGCACCATTCCGTCCACTTTCACCGGAGCGAACACTCCCGGAATGGACATCGTCGAACGCAATGCCGTGTTCAACTTGCCGTCATACCAGATCTTAGGCTTGGCTGTCACCATCTCGGTCGCCACACAGACGAACGGAATCGGCAAGTCCATGAAGTCCATATTGTCCTGGTAACCGACTGTCAATGAACTGAATATATTGTTCACATTCTGTCCGAACGCAAATCCTGACGGCAGACTGCCCAGAAGATTGTCCCTCACCTGTCTTGTCGCGTCTTCATTGTCGTTGGCACCGAAATGCATCTTCTTGTATTTCTTTTCCGCGCCGGCATATTGGATATCCTGTTCCAGCTTGTTCGCATACGTTTTCTTCGAGTAATAGAACGGGAACGACAGGAGAATCTTCTCCTTGTATTTCGTGGTATTGTAGGATATGTACTTTCGTGGAATCCTGTCGGTAAGCGCCACGTCCCAGTCAAACGAGCGCACGAGCGAATCCATCTGCTCAGGTGAATAGCCGAGCGAATACAACGAACCTATAAGTCCGCCCATACTCGTACCCAAAACCACGTCCACAGGAATCTGCAGCGAGTCCAGATACTCTATCACGCCGATATGAGAAACACCTTTGGCCCCGCCTCCGCTGAGGACCAGCGCCACAGTCGGACGCTTTTCCCTTATCTTCGACAGGTACGCCTGCAGATCCTTCATTGACAGGGAATCCTTTTCAGGATCCACTCCGATGCCCGGCTGGGCATAAGCCTCCTGTGCCAACATCGTGATTGACAGCAGGATACTGACCAATGTCAGCAGATATCCAGTAGCAGTGTTCTTCATAATCTTCAGCTTTTATCAACTTTTGTGACGGCCTGCAAGCATTCCGCAGGCAGCGAAAATGTCTTCACCTCTCGATGCCCTGACAGTGGCAGTGATACCGGCCTTGTTCAGCCTGTCACGGAATACTGTCATCACCCCGTCCGACGATGACTGATACGGAAAGTCAGGTATCTTGTGGAAACGGATGAGGTTCACCCGGCATTCGAGACCGGACAACAGCCTTATGATGGCATCACAATGACGTTTGTCATCATTGAACCCGTCGAACATCGTGTATTCGAAACTTACGCGTCTCTGTCCCGTAAAGTCATACTGTCTTATCAGGCCGATGACTTCTTTTATGTCATATGAACGCTGGACCGGCATCAGTTCCCCACGCTCATCCGGGAAAGCATCGTGCATACTGATGGCAAGATGGCAGCGTGTCTCATCCAGATAGCGCTTAAGCGTAGGTAACACGCCTATAGATGAGAGAGTTATACGCTTTGGGCTCCATCCGAAGCCCCAGTCTGCTGTCAGCACATCTATCGCCCTCTTCACATTGTCATAGTTGTCCAGTGGTTCGCCCATTCCCATGAACACGGTTCCGGTAAGCTGCTCAGCCTCATCCACCGATACGAACTGCGAGAGTATGTCGGCCGCGGAAAGGTTCCCGTGGAAGCCCTGTCTGCCGGTCATGCAGAACTTGCAGCCCATCTTGCAGCCTGCCTGAGAGGAGACGCACAATGTCCTCCTGTCCAGTTCCGGAATCATTACCGCTTCAATGCTGCTGGACTCTACCGTCCCCGCATTCTCAGTCTCTATCCGGTTCAATCCTCCGAGCAGGGAGCAGGTTACGGGGAAAAGGTACTTCTTGGTGCCGTCCACCGACTCCATGCACTCTGAATATGCCACGGCACCTGTTTCATAAGATTCCGCAAGACGTTCCCTGCCTGCCTTCGAGAGATTCGTCATCTCGTCAATGCTCTTCACCTTCTTCTTGTAAAGCCACTGCGCTATCTGTCCGCCCGCATAAGACGGCAGACCGCATTTGACTGCAATTTCCTTCAACTCCTCCGGAGTCTTGCCTAAAAGCTTGTATTTTATATCTTTCCCGTTCATCATAAAATTCATTGTTCCACAAGTCAATGTGGGCATCTACAAATTTAGTTAATTTTTCATTTCCGTTTGCGTTGATTTTTCTATCTTTGTAGAGAATGCGGGCGAATCCGCATTATAGAACAAAAATTTATACATTATGGCTAAAGAAGCAGTAAAAGATGCAGGCGCTCAGGTTGATTCCGGGAAACTGAAAGCGTTGCAGGCGACAATCGACAAGATTGAGAAAGACTATGGGAAAGGCACCATCATGAAGTTGGGAGAGCAGCCACAATGGGATGAACATCAGGTAATACCGAGCGGTTCCATCGCTCTTGACCATGCCTTGGGAATCGGAGGTTATCCGAAAGGCAGAATCATTGAAATCTACGGTCCAGAATCCAGCGGAAAGACCACATTGGCCATCCACGCGATAGCCCAGGCACAGAAGGCAGGCGGTATCGCCGCGATGATCGATGCTGAGCACGCATTCGACCGTTCATACGCAAAGGCTCTGGGAGTGGACCTCGAGACACTTCTCATTTCACAGCCGGACAATGGCGAGCAGGCTCTCGAAATCGCCGACAACCTCATCAGGTCAGGCGCCATCGACATAATCGTTATCGACTCCGTAGCAGCTCTTACGCCTAAGGCGGAAATCGAGGGCGAGATGGGTGACAACAAGGTCGGCCTCCAGGCAAGACTTATGAGCCAGGCACTCAGAAAGCTGACTGCAAACATCAGCAGGACAAACACTTGCTGCATTTTCATCAACCAGCTCCGTGAGAAGATCGGCGTCATGTTCGGTAACCCTGAGACCACCACCGGCGGTAACGCTCTGAAGTTCTACGCATCTGTCAGAATCGACGTGCGCCGTACCACCCAGATCAAGGACGGCGAGGAGGCTCTCGGAAACCGCACCAAAGTAAAGGTAGTGAAGAACAAGATGGCTCCACCTTTCAAGAAAGCGGAGTTCGACATCGTCTATGGTGAGGGCATCTCCCATACCGGCGAAATCGTGGACCTCGGTGTCGAATACGGCATTATCGGAAAGAGCGGCTCATGGTTCAGCTACGGCGACCAGAAACTTGCTCAGGGACGTGAAGCCACCAAGCAGCTTATCGCTGACAATGCCGAGCTCAGTGAAGAAATCGAGGGCAAGATCCGCGAAGCTCTGAAACACGTTTCAGACTAGTTTCCAGCAACGTTTTTGAATACTTGCTCAATACGGCAGCGCGACAGTCTGACTGCAGCTGCATCATCCAATATCCCCGCATTCCGAAGACCTTCCACGGTCCAGAGTTCGCGGGGATTATTGTCCCTGTACAGTACTATTGCATTGGCAGTCTTCCAGTTACGGATATAAGGGTGCAGTTTCAATGAATCCGCAGGCATGGTCCACAGGCGGAAAGGCCTGGACTTCCCTACTGCTATGAGGTCGCTGAATCTACTGTATTTTTCATTGTCCAGATGATAGATTTCCATCAGCTGCTCCTTGCAGGAATAGCCGCCTAACCGCGACCTGTACTCCACCATCTTCGCCGCGAAATATCCGCCGATTCCCGGGAGCGCGTCGAATTCCGCCGAATCCGCCCTGTTTATGTCCAGAAGAGGTATGTCAATGTATTTTTCCAGTCTGCGATATACGGAATCAGCCACCACATAGGATTTGGCAAAATCTTCTTTACGCCTGAACCTGCCGCCTTTTTTCCTGTAATTGTCGATGGATTCCGCCTGCTTGAGAGAAAAGCCGAGACGCCTCAAATCATTGACAGACACGACATTGGGATTGAACCTGAAATTTTCATAAGTGCGTGGGGCGATGGCGGCGGCGACTGCAGCGGCTGCTTCCGGTCGGACACCTTGCTTCCGTGCTATGACGGTCTTCTTGCCAGGGACCCGCTGCCGGGCGTTTCCTGCCGATACGGATTTCTCTGACAGCCGAGGCACGTCAGATTTCCCTGACACCGGAACGTCACTGACGACAGCCTGACCTGCAGCAGCAACATCCTCATCCACAGCTACATAGACAGTATCGGGCACAGTTTCGTCCGACAGAATCTTGAGCGCAGCCGCCCTATGCACGAAAAGCGCTGTCTGATAGCCGACAGCAAGAAATGCCAGCGCGATGGCGCCGGTCACGAAAGAGGGAGAGAGTTTACGTCCCTTTTTATTATCATTCATCTATTTTAGAACCACCTGCCACGATGTTTCTAATCCTCAGCGTCGTCCTCTCTACGCTTGGTTTTCTGGCACCCGGCCACCACTATCACGATTTCACCTTTCGGTTCGTGTTCGCGGAACCAGGCAGCAACTTCTTCAAGAGTACCCCTGCGATGTTCCTCATGCAGTTTGGAAATCTCTCTGGCCACGGAACATTCCCTGTCAGGCCCGAAATAACCGGCAAACTGCTCCAATGTCTTCACAAGCCGGTAAGGAGACTCGTAAAACACCATTGTCCTCGGCTCTGTGGCCAATGTCGTCAGCAATGTCTGACGGCCTTTCTTCACAGGCAGGAAGCCCTCGAAGCAGAACCTGTCGCAAGGCAGGCCGGATGACACGACTGCCGGGATGCAGGCTGTCGCCCCAGGAAGAGTCTGTATTTCAATGCCTTCCGCAGCACAAGTACGCACGAGCAGAAAGCCCGGGTCTGATATTCCCGGTGTTCCCGCGTCGCTTATCAGCGCGACATTGAGCCCTGCCAATATCCTGTCCTTGATGACGGAAGCGGTCTGGTGCTCATTGAATTTGTGATGGGACTGCAGTTTACCGTGAATGTCATAATGTTTCAGAAGCACGGAACTTGTCCTCGTGTCCTCCGCGAGAATAAGGTCCGATTCCTTCAGGACTTTCACTGCCCTGTAAGTCATATCTTCAAGATTCCCGACGGGTGTCGGGACTATATACAGTTTGCCTTGGGTTTCCATCGGTTACCTGATTTTTCTTCTTATGGACATCATGAACCTGTAAACAAGTTCCGAATCCATATCCCATTCCGGGAAGTTTTCCTTAAGATACTGCACAGCCTTTTCGAGCGTGGTCAGGGCATTGATCTTATTGATGACATCCTGGAACAGCATCGAATCGTCGCGGAACAGCGTGCTGATGAACATCACCCTGTCATTGAGCGAAATGGCGCTGCGGACGTCCTTCACTTCCGGTCCCGGCATATCTTTTCTCCAGGCTTCGTTTCCGTATTTCTGGTCCGCTATCACCTTATGACCCGAATACTGTCTGTGCTCCGACGGCGCTTTCGTCTTTTTTGCCTTAGGCTCCTCTTCTTCTGCCATTCCGCCGAATAATGAGAATCCGTCCTCATCAGGAAGGTCTTTCGGTACTGGTTCCGCCTCCGGCTCAGGTCCGGTTACAGGCTCAGGTCCTGCTACCTGTTCAGGCTCCGCCTCAGTCTCAGGTTCCGCTTGTGTTCCCTGTCCGGGATCAGCCTCCGGTTCTGCCTCAGGCAAGTCTTCGGCCTCAAGTTCCGCCTCAGGCTCAGATTCCGGCAGGTCTTCCGTCTCCGGTTCCGCCTCAGGCTCGGCTTCGGACTCCGCCTCCGGGATGTCGTCAGGAACGCTTTCCCCGACATTCTCTCCGGTCTTTTCTGCAAACACGTCCGCAGGCATGTCGTCAGCAATGGCCTCAGGCACATTCTCAGCCGGAATGTCTTCCGGAACAGCATCCGCTATATCATACAGATAGTCAGCTGTCCCCAAGTCCAGCGGCTCAGCAGGTTCCGTATCCAGTTCATTGCGGAGCAGCTCCACTTTTTTTTCGATCTCACCGAGTCTGGTCTTCAGGGCGGAAAGTTCCGCATCAAGTTCTGCCAATATTTCTTTCGGGCTCTTGTCCATAAGGTTTCAAGATTATTGGAAGCCGTTTTATCATTTCAAAACAACTTCTTTCATTTGAGTATTGCGCAAATGTACATTTAAATTACTAAATTCGCAATCCATTTCAACCAATGATTATGTATCCAGAAACACCAAACAAGCCAGGCTGCATCGAAGTCATCTGCGGCTCAATGTTCTCCGGCAAGACAGAAGAACTCATAAGACGACTGAAAAGAGCTCAGTTCGCAAACCAGAAAATAGAAATCTTCAAACCGGCGATCGACAAGCGCTATTCTGATGTTGACGTGGTTTCCCACGACCTGCACAGTATTCCGTGCACCCCGATCAAGGAGGCCTCCAAAATGCTGAATGCCGCTGAAGACACCCAGGTAATCGGTGTGGACGAAGCGCAGTTCTTCGACGAAAGCCTCATACAAGTCGCTCAGGAGCTGGCCGACAAGGGAAAACGAGTTATAATAGCAGGTCTTGACACAGACTACATGGGCAAGCCTTTCGGACCTATTCCGGGACTTATGGCCATAGCAGAAGACGTGCAAAAAGTCCATGCCATCTGCGTAAAATGCGGAAACCTGGCAAACCACTCACACAGGCTCACCAAGAGCCACAAACTCGTGGTGCTCGGAGAGAAAGACATCTATGAGCCTCTCTGCCGTCAGTGTTTCAATGAAGCATTGGCACAAGAAAAAAACGACGCCGAATAACAGCTTTTCTATCTGACCAGGCCGGTATCCGCGTTCCAGGACAATGTCTTGTAGAACTCGTTCAGAGTGGCATTGCCGTCTGACGGAAGATACATGCTCAGGCCGCAGAAAGTTTTGATAGTGAAATCCAGAAGGAAGTTGACGGATGCATTTTTATAGAGAATGCATCCGCTCATTGCATTTCTGAAGTCCTCCAGGTCGCTTTCCGGAATACGGGCCTTCACAAAAATGTCCTCGAGGTCATAGAACCAATGTTTGCTGAAGCGGAAATATCCCTGCACGTCATCCGGCCACACGGACATGATTTCAGACTGATGCTCTGAAAACAGTTTTCTGCAGGCTTCAGCGAGAGGTGACAATCTGGTGCAGTCAACCATTGAAATGGTCAGAGAGCGGCGCCATTCCACCGACTGTGAAGAATAGAGTTCCCATGAATCAGAACAAATTCCCAGCAAGTCAGGCTCACTGCTGAGCAACAGCCTCTTGGCCACCGTGTTGTAATCGCAGAGTCCGTCCGCAAGCACCTCAGCCTGAGAGAATACCAGCTTGTCGCATTTGTTTCTCAGCGCATAGGCCACTTCCACTCCGCCCATCAGGCAAGCATCGATAATCATATAGTCCAACTTCATCGGTATCGCAGCAGCGAAGTCCTCGATGTTCATTTCATATGCTTCGCTGGAATTGATGTTGTCAGCACCTATGCTCTTGACCTTGATCTGGTCATCGCCGTGAAACTCCCTATAGGGCACTGGAACCAAGTCATAGTTCAGACCTTCTGAAGGTGACAATGCCGTAGCGATATTGGTGATCGTACCTGAAGAATAATAGCCGGAAGGCAGCCAGCCGGTGCCATGCGAAGAGAAAATCATCCCGTAATCAGCATTGGGATAAAGTTCCTTGACAGACGTAAGCACTTCATTGACAGCCTTTACTGAAGCCGCAACCATTTCCTTCGGCCAAGTCTTCAGCGTATCGCGGAAAACATTGCCATAGGCGTCTCTCGAAAGTCGGATCAGATAGGAAGGAGCGGGGTCGGTATATCGTCTGGATTCGGTAAGTCTGCGCGAATAGACCAGAACGGATGCGGCTGCTGAATTGCGGAGCGGCAGGTAACCTGAAACCATGTCGTCCACATCCGCCTCCAGTTGGCTGCACAGGCTGTTGAACCCAGCCGAATAAAGCAGCAGCACCTTGCATTTGGCAGGCACCTCTGTTCTTCTGGTGCCGGCATCTTTTATTACCGGCTCGTCATATTTGGTACAGGAGGCGACAGCCAGGACAATGAAAAGCATTGTCCCGAGCAATTTTCCCGCTATGTTTTTCGCGTGAATCATAACCCCACAAAGATAAGTATTTTACATGAAAATAAAAATTTGCCTCGGATTAAGAGCAGATTTTCGAGGTTACTTCATAGGATGATGTTCGATGATGTTCTTCTGCCAGGTTTCACTGTCAATGTGGGTGTATATCTCTGTTGTCAATACGCTTTCGTGCCCCAACATTTCCTGAACTGCCCTCAGGTCGGCACCGCCTTCTATCAGGTGGGTCGCAAACGAATGGCGGAACGTATGCGGAGAGATCTCCTTATGGATACCGGCTGCCATGGCCTGTTTCTTCACCATATTGAAAACAGAAATTCTGCTGATTGCCGCACCAGACTTGTTCAGGAACAGGGTATCGGCAAACTTCGGAGAAGACGGTTCGGGACGCACCGGCAGGTAGTTGTTCACGGCCATCACCGCAGGCTCGTCCATAGGGACCACCCTTTCCTTGTTTCCCTTTCCCACTACCCTCACGAAGCCTTCCTCCAGAAACACATCAGAAATCTTGAGCGCGGACGCTTCAGACACACGGAGTCCGGAACCGTACAGCATTTCCAGTATCGCCCTGTCCCTCAACCCGTTCCATTTGGTAAGGTCCACCGAATCCATGATTGCCTCGACCTCTTCGACAGACAGGACAGAAGGCAGATACCGTCCTATTTTCGGTGAGCTGATGCCGTCACACGGATTCTCCTCGATCTCGCCTTCCATCACCAGCCAGCCGAAAAATGACCTCAACGAGCTCAATATCCTCGCCTGGGTGCGCTTGGAGACAGGTTCGTCACTGTTGGCGCGGCTTTCCACATAGCCGGTCAGTTCCTCTTTAGTTATGCTGAGCGGGCTCAAGTCCTGCACTTCCCTGACCTTGCATATTGACAAGAACATTTCGCGAACGTCCGAGCAATACGCCTCATAAGAATTCGAGGACATATTCCGCTCGACACGGAGATATGTCCTGAATCCTTTGAGATATTCTTCTGATGTGCTGTAACGCATGGTTACAATGTAGAGTACTTATGGCAGTACTGGAGCATCTGACCGAGATAGTCGTCAGGGTATTCCACCTTGTAATCCACTATCACGCCGTCCTTTTCCACCGGCACGATCTCAGGATTGACAAAACCGCCGTAAGGCTTGAGCCCGAGAGCCGCATACCTGTCCCTTACCTCCTTGTGAAGTTCCGGGTCAATGTCCATCGCATATTTCTGAATCAGTTCCTTGCCGGCCTGGTAGTCACCCTCTGACTTGATACGCTGTATTTCAGCGAGAAGTTTTCCGAAGAGGGCGCGGAGAGCCTCGAAATCATTGACCACAAAATAGGTCTTGCCGTTCTTCACTTTCTTCTCGATGACATTGTCCTGAAGTCCCTGCTCATAGCACCATGCAGCGATCAGCTGTCTGTTCTGCATATGCGCCTCGGTAATCTGGAGGCCAAGTTCGATTCGGTTCGTCTGGACCATCAGGCCGTTGCGTATGTAGTTGGAATACTGGGCCTTATAAGCCTCAGGATCAGAAAGGATACCGAGTTCCACCAGCTTAGGGTCTGCAATGTAGTAAAGTCCGAACAGGTCAGCCCTTGCCTCTTCCAATGCAGATGCATACTCGCCCATCGCTGTTCCTGACACGCCAGGAAGCAACTGTCCTGAGCCGTGTCCGAGGCATTCGTGCAGGTCAGTGTGGATTTCATCATCGTAAGAACCGTATTTCTTCTGCATTGCCTTTTCCTCCTCGGAATAAGCGAACTCCTCAAGCACTGATTTCGGAGACTCATTGGCCGCCGCATCATAGGCGTGGGTGATATTGGCGATGGTCACTGACTTGGAGCCGTATTCCTTGCGGATCCAGTCCGCATTAGGAAGATTGATGCCAATAGGGGTGGCAGGATAGCATCCGCCGCCGAGACAGGTAGCGTCTATCACCTTGGCACTCACACCCTTGACACTCTTTTTCTTGAAACGCGGATCAATCGGCGCATTGTCCTCAAACCACTGGGCATTGGCACTGAGCAGTTCGGTGCGTGCTGAAGCGGCGGAGTCCTTCACATTGACCAAAGCCTCCCAATAAGCCTTGCGGCCGAGCGGGTCATTGTAATCCTCGACGAAACCGTTCGTGAAATCGACTGTACCGAGCGTATCAGTTACCCAAGTGATGTTGTATTTGTCCCAAAGTTTGAGGTCACCGGTCCTGTAATACTCCTGAAGTTCGGAGATCTCCTTCTTCTGGGTATCGTTCTCAGCCACAGCCTTGGCCTTCTCGAGTTCCTCGCAGATCTTCTCGATTGCCGGGCCGTAGATGCCGCCGACTTTCCACTTCTCTTCACGGATCACACCGTCAGCACCCTTTACCACCTTGGTATTCAAGCCATAAGAAATAGGCTCAGGATCGTTCGGGTCAATGATGCCCGCATAATAATTTTCGACTTCGTCTCGGGTGACTCCCTCATAGAAATTCACTGAAGAAAGTGCCACGATATCGCCATCAGCCGAGGAAGAACGCCTCTGCGCATAAAGTTCCGGAGAATAGATGACCGGCAGCAATGCCTCGCATTTGTCCGTATCGCCCACTGACTCCATCAATGCACGGAAATACTCCTGGCTGCACTGCGGGAAGAACTTGTCCTCAGCATAATGATGATGGATGCCGCTGCTGAAGAATACACGTTTCGCATAGACGAGGAACTGGTTGTATTCCTTGCATGTACGGTCGCCCTTGTAATTTTCAATGATGTTCTGCAGCACCTTTCTCACTGCGAGATTGTCCTTGCAGTTCTGGTCCCAGTAAATGTCCCATCCGAATTTTGCAGCCTCGCTCAGGTGATAGACATACTCTTTCTGTTTCAATGTCAATTTTTCCCACCCTGGAATCTGATACCGCATGATCTTGATATCAGCAAACTCATCCACGAGGTACTTGAAATCGCCTTTCTTCTTGTTATTGCAGTCCGCGCATGACGCCACAGCAGCAACTGATGCCAATGTCAACAACATTTTTCCTATATTTTTCATAACTATCAAATATTTCGATGGTCAATCCTTGCAAAAATAAGCTTTTAGCATTACATTTGCAATCCATTTCGTTCGGAGAGAAACGAATTGCCACTTTAGCTCAGTTGGTAGAGCAGCGCATTCGTAATGCGCAGGTCGAGGGT
>OCHN01001114.1_pt1 | contig 23524 bp, 16 predicted proteins | sample 1538911 | NCBI WGS metagenome assembly OCHN01 (sample SAMN04571736, study PRJEB22368) | human gut metagenome | biome: human gut; material: stool | host: Homo sapiens | place: Luxembourg | collected 2013-01-11 | reverse complement strand
AGGCCGGTGTTGTGATCAAGCCGGCGTTCTGCGGCCCTTGCTTCGGAGCCGGTGACGTTCCTGCCAACAACGGACTCTCGATCCGTCACACCACCCGCAACTTCCCTAACCGCGAGGGCTCGAAGCCTGGCCAGGGACAGATCTCCCTTGTCTGCCTGATGGACGCGCGCTCTATCGCCGCCACGGCCGCCAACGGTGGAGTCATCACGGCAGCCACTGACATCCAGTACGAAGACACGCACAAGCCATATTCATTCGACGACCGCATCTACAAGAGCCGCATCTACTACGGATTCGGCAAGGCCGACCCTACCGTCGAGCTCCGCTACGGACCGAACATCAAGGACTGGCCTAAGATGTACCCGATGCAGGATAACATGCTCCTTGAACTCGCCGCTGTCATCCACGACCCTGTCACCACGACCGACGAGCTCATCCCTTCGGGCGAGACTTCCAGCTACCGTTCCAACCCGCTGAAACTCTCCGAGTTCGCTCTCTCACGCCGTGTTCCTGAATATGTCGGGATCAGCAAGCGCATCCAGGCGGAGGATCTTGAGCGCCGCGCTGGCAAGGCTCCGCAGCACGTTCTCGACGCCCTCGCCAAGGTGGGCGCCAAGCCGGAGGACACCTCGTTCGGCTCATGCGTGTTCGCCAACAAGCCTGGCGACGGCTCAGCCCGCGAGCAGGCCGCTTCCTGCCAGAAGGTGCTCGGCGGCGACGCCAACATCTGCTATGAATATGCCACCAAGCGTTACCGCAGCAACTGCATCAACTGGGGCATCGTTCCTTTCACCATCTCAAAGGAGACTCCTTTTGAATATGTAGCCGGCGATTTCGTCTATGTTCCCGGCATCCGTGAGGCCATCCTTTCGGGCAAGGAGGAGATTGACGCCAAGGTGATCAGCGCCGAAGGTGTGAAGGACATTCATCTCTACTTCCAGAATCTGACCGCTGACGAGAGGGAGATTCTCGCCGACGGTTGCCTGATGAACTTCTACGCCGCCCAGAAGAGCAAATAATCATAATCGCGCACTTTAGGCTTGCGTCCATTTTAGGGGCTTGCAAGCCTGAGGTGCCCAGGTAATCATATTCGTAAAACACTTTAATTTTTAATATTCAATTATGAAAAAAATTCAGATGGTCACTCCTCTCGTAGAGATGGATGGTGATGAAATGACAAGGATCCTGTGGAAGATGATTAAGGATGAGCTTATCATTCCATTTGTTGATCTGAAGACAGAATACTATGACCTCGGCCTCGTTCATCGTGACGAGACCGGCGATCAGGTGACAATCGACTCCGCCAACGCCACCAAGAAGTACGGTGTTGCCGTGAAGTGCGCCACCATCACTCCTAACGCCAAGCGTATGACCGAGTACAACCTGCATCAGATGTGGAAGAGTCCGAACGGGACGATCCGTTCGATGCTGGACGGAACGGTGTTCCGCACACCTATCACCATCCCTTCCATCTCTCCGGCAGTGAAGTTCTGGAAGAAGCCTATCACCATCGCCCGTCACGCCTACGGTGATGTTTACAAGAGTGTTGACATCCGCGTTGAGGAGCCGGGAGTCGCCAAGCTCGTCTTCGAAGGTGAGAGCGGCAAGAGGGAAGAGCAGATTGTGCACACCTTCAAGGGTCCCGGCGTTCTCCAGGGAATGCACAACACCGACGCTTCCATCCGTTCTTTCGCCCACGCTTGCTTCAAGTACGCCCTTGACCTCAAGCAGAGCATCTGGTTCGCCACCAAGGACACCATCGCCAAGAAGTACGACGGACGTTTCCGTGAGATTTTCGAGGAGGTGTTCGCGGAGTACAAGGACGCTTTCGAGGCCGCCGGCATCGAGTACTTCTACACCCTTATTGATGACGCGGTCGCACGTGTGATGCGCAGCGAGGGTGGTTTCATCTGGGCCTGCAAGAACTACGACGGTGACGTGATGAGCGACATGGTCTCCACGGCCTTCGGTTCCCTTGCCATGATGACCTCTGTTCTTGTCAGCCCTGACGGCAAGTACGAGTACGAGGCCGCCCACGGCACCGTGACCCGTCACTACTACAAGCACCTCCAGGGCGAGGAGACCTCCACGAACCCGATCGCGACGATCTTCGCGTGGAGCGGCGCGTTCCGCAAGAGAGGCGAGATGGACAACATTCCAGAGCTTGTCAACTATGCCGACCAGCTTGAGGCCGCCTGCTTCGACACCCTCAACGCCGGCATCGTGACCAAGGATCTCGCCAACCTCATGGAAGGCGTGACTCCTCAGGTAAAGAACTCCGCCGACTTCATCGCCGCCATCCGCGAGCGTCTCGAAAAGCGTCTCGCGTAAGTGATCTGTCCGTCTGGTCGCTTAGCTTACCATTCGGCCACTGTGCCTATAAGTTCGGTCGCTGAGCCTTTCGAAGCGTCTTGTGAAAGGTTACATTGACACGTCGCTGAGCTTCTGGTTCGACAACGCTAACCAACCATCGAAGCGACATTCATGACCGATGATTATGCGCAGCGGCGACAAAAAAAAGAATTTTCAAATTTTGCACGTTACCAAAATTTGAAAATTCTTTTTTTTGTCGCCTTGTTCCGCTGTCTGCTTTACGCAACACTTGCCCTATCCCCACCCATTGACTTCCCACACTCCGGTCTCGCATCAAATTTTGTCCATCGGAATGTCTTTTTACCGGAGAAGTCGAACCACCGTTTATGTTTGTCCGGTGAGAACCCTATTTATTGGACAAACTGGTGATATTGCACAGTTTCTCCGGTGGATTGCCGTTTCGATGGACAAACTGCTTAATATCGCAAGTTTGTCCAGTTGTGTTATCTCTTCCAGGTCGGCAAGCCACAATGCATTCTCGGGTACCAAACAGTCTCGCCATCCTTTGGTACACCACAGTGCGTTTTCCTGTACCAACCACTGTCCCAGGCCTCGTTGGTACCCCAGGAACCCATTTTCTGTACCAACTGCTGTCCCGTGTCCATTTGGTACCTCAGGAACTCCTTTCCTGCACGAAACGCTAACTATGTCCAAACAACTGTCTTGTGTTCCAACCTAATATTCACTTTGTGACTTCTATCATTGAACGTCCTTCCTCATGGCCTGAGTGACAATTTTTCGACCTGAATCTCCTTTGGCGGCATAGCGGAATCATTTTGATGTACATTTCTCTTCATTGCGACAGATTTTGTCGCTTTTGATTGTTATATTTGCGGCAAACACTTCTGAATATGTTGAACCAGATCAAGCGGTTAAGCGCAATAGTGAACAAACTCAGCGGCATCTGTGAATATGTCGGCAAAGAGGATCTGCTGGAGGCCATGTCAGGTGATATGGCCGAGAACGGTCCCTACACTTTGCGGACTCTTCAGCGTGACATCAAGACCATTGAGGAGGTCTTCGGAATGGAGATTCAGAATGTCAAAGGGAAGGGGTATTGCATAGTGGGCAGAGATCCTGTTTACACCGATCGGTTCAAGGAACTACTTTCTGAGCTCGAGATTATAAGTACTGTCGGCTCTGACTCCGGGACACGTGACTATATCATTCCGGAGCAGAGGAGGATGATGTTCAGCGTTGATATTCAGAAAATCCTAAGGTCGATAAAGCAAAGACGGAAGGTGCGCTTTTCATATTCGTTGCCAAGGCTTGGAGGCAAGGAGGCTGAATATCTCGCCGAGCCGTATTTCCTGAAGCAGTCGCAGAACCGCTGGTATCTTGTGGCGATGGTTGAGGGAGTCCTGAAATGCTTCGAGTTGGGCAGGTTCAAATCCTTCAAGGTGCTTGACGAGGATTTCATCCGAGACGAGAGTGTCCATGCCGGGAATCTTTTCCGCGATTGCTTCGGTATTTGGGATGACCCTAAGATGCCTGTTGAGGACATCCGCTTGAGGTTCAGTGCCTTGGATGGCCGCTTCATCAAGACCCTCCCTATTCATTCTTCTCAAAAGGTCGCCGTTGAGACCGAGGAATATGTCGAAGTGACTCTCCGCCTTAAGATAACCAACGATTTCGTGATGGCCCTTCTCTCCCGAAGCTCCTCCGTCAAAATCCTCGCACCCCAGTCCCTCAAGGACCGGATGAACGCTATCTGGGCGGCAGCGTTGGAACGGAATAAATGATTGTTAATTTAGTAATCATTAAAAATAACTTGAACAATTTGTATATCTTTATGGTCTATATTTCTTTTCTCATCAGTCATGTGCCACCGGCACACTCCTTCTTCCAAAAGAAATCTATCCTCATAAATCTGACACAAAATTTAGTTCAACTTATTTTTTAACGCTTACTTAAAAGGATTAGTTCTATGAAAGGAAAAAGTAATTTTACAAAGTCGGAATGTGCAATCATAAAGCGACTAATTAAGCGTAAGGTGAATTCTAACAAGTCGGAACAAAAGAATATTCGAAATGAAATGAGAGATATGAATTTTTATATATCAGATTTCACGGACAAAAAAGGCTTTGACGTTGATGATTTCTCACAATTAATTGAAGATGGTAAGATTACTATTGTCGAAGATGAAGACATAAGTATCGAAGATGGCAGGAGTCAAGAGTTATCAAATAAGAGCCAGTCTAGATCATTGCATTCAATGGGTAATTGTGCTTGTTTAGAGGCCTATGTTCCTGCTTCGCCTCGTATATTAATTCTTGGCACCATGCCTGGAAAAGAATCGTTGCGTCTTCAGCAGTATTATGCTAATCGTAGCAACCGTTTTTGGAAGATAATCGCTAAGGCAGCAGACAAACCTTTGCCGGAAGATTATTCAAAAAGGCTGAGATTGTTGGACCAGCTTCATATTGCGTTGTGGGATGTCTATGCTTCAGCAGAACGTAAAGGTAGTTTGGACTCTAATATTAAGAATGGGGAACAGAACGATGTACAGTCACTCATCAATTCTAATCCATCCATAAAGAAGGTTTTGTTCAATGGCGGAAAGGCTTACAGGAAGGCTTTGGATTATGGTTGCTTGAATGTGGAAATGCCAAGTACTAGTTCGGCAAACACTCATCTTACTCAAGAAGAGCTGTTTTCTATATGGGTTAAGGAAATCAAAGAAAAGTGATGCGCAAAGATCCCGATGAGACATATTCATTGAAAGAGAAGTTGGCGGTGACGGCGGTACTGCTTCTGCCGGTGGCGTTGGCGGTGGTGGCGATGATTGGGGAGAAGAGGCGTTTGAGAGAGGTGGAGGCGATGAAGAGTAGGCCGGTGCGGTACTATGAATATGCCATCCGACCGGTGGATACGGTTCTGAACCATCCGGTAGGTCTGCGGGGAAGGTCGTTGTTTGATGGTGGTGGACGGGGAGATGGTGTGGTGCTGAATTCCGGTGGAAGGAGCATCGTCACCGGCCTTTCCTCGGAGGAGATTCTGGAGCAGCTCAACCTTGACTATCAGGATGTCTATGACTATTACGGTGGCGCCGAGGAACTTTGGTGAATAGGAATGATGGCGGGATATTCTTTTTAGCTGTCTCCTGTGTTGCCGGAAAACCGTTGGTACGCCAGAGGGCTCTATCCTGTACCGGTCGTGGGTTTAAGTCCCTTTGGTACGCCATACAACTGTTTTACGTACAGGGAGCCGGTTTGCCTGCTATTTTTGAACTATGCTTTGGAGGGAATATTCCCAGAAATTCGTCCGCTCAGAATCGTTCTCATATCCTTTAGGGTATCGCCCTTCCGGACATTCAGGATAAATCTTCTTTATGAACAGGATGCAGTACTTTCTGTTTGAGTACTCTGAGTTACAAGGAATCACCATGCTCCTGAGATTCATTGAAGTGTAAACATCGATTCTTTTTTCTTCTCCGGAAATCATGAATTTTTTGGAGATGATATTCCAGAACCTCGCTTTCCAGATTCTTCCCGTCATACGCTTTCATTTCACCGGACGGGAAGGTGATCTGCACTCTGATGTCAGTGACCGTCTTTGCGTTATTCTCACATTTGATTGTGACCGGCACCTGTGCGCCTGACTCCAATGGCCTTATAAAAAACAATAAAGTAAATCCGATTGTAAGTAGCAGCTTTCTTAACATATTTCTTGTTTTTTTGTCTAGTTAGCGGAGTCTGAAGGTATTTATTTCAATATTGCTTTTTGTCAATGGTAGTTTATCATAATAAACATACCTTTTAGTGTTGTTGTCAAAGAAGATGTTCTCTGAAATACGTATCTTATTTTCAGGAACCATCTCTGTTATGGAGGGTGTGCAACAAATTAGTGCATAAACAAATCAAAAATGGCCTCTAAACGGCTGGCATAAGAGAATCCTCCGCCGCAAAACAGATTCGCGAAATCCGGGAACTGTAAAGTTTCTTTACACATAGTGTTAAATTTCTTTACACTTCCGGAAATATTCAAATGTGCTAAATTATTGAATGATAGTGTGGTAAATTATTTGGCACGCCAAATGCTTGTGACTTTTACCGAATTGGAAATAAATGGTGAAGAACATGAAAAAGTCACAAACAATATTCATTATGCTGACGGTTTTGCTTAGTGCCGTTCCGGCGTTTGCCGTTCCGGCGCTTGCCGCACCTGTGGCCGAGGGGACGATCCCTGGGAATGGGGAGCCGCTTCCGACTCCGATGACGCTTAAGGATTGCATGGGGTATGCGGTCAGCAACAGCACCAAGGTGAGGATCCAGCAGGCGGCCAACGATGACGCCCGGCTTGCAAGAAGGGACGCGATCTTCGATGCCTTCACTCCAGAGATCAGCGGAAGCGGCTCGGCCTACTACAATTTCGGACGTGCCGTTGACCCTAAGACCAACACTTACGTCACCACAACATCTTTCCACAACAGTTATGGTGTAAGCGCCGGCATCGCTCTCTTCAACGGATTCAAGGCCGTTAACAACCTGAGGGTCTCCAAGACTTCCATCGCTCTTGGCAACTCGCAGGAAGACCAGATCGAGGCTGACATCTGTCTCGCTACGATGGAAGCCTACTGCAACGTGCTTTATTACAGCCAGTTGGCTGATATTTACAAGTCTCAGGTCGAGGTCGCCGAGGAATCCCTCGCCAAGGCTCGCCGTCAAGAGGAACTCGGACAGAAAGGCCATGCCGATGTCGTCGAGATGGATTCCAACCTTGCAGACAAGCAGTACCAACTCGTTGAGGCCAACAACAAGCTCAACGATGCCCGCATCACCCTTGAGGACGTGATGTTCTGGTCTGAGCCACAGGAACTTGTCATCGACACGACCCTTCCGGCTACCATTGACGGCGAGCGGGTTCTGACCGATTCCCTTGCGATGGAAGACATGGTGGACTTTGCGCAAAGCAATAATCCGGCAGCCCGTGTCGCAAGGTTCAACCTCATGAATGCAAAACGGGAACTCAACACCGCCAGATGGCAGTTGCTCCCGTCGCTCAGTGCCTATGCCGGATGGTCCACGACCTATTTCACTTATCCTGGAAGCGGCACGGCTTCGGATCCGTTTCAGACCCAATTCAAGAACAACGGAGGTGAATATGTCCAGTTGTCCCTGAATATTCCGATCTTCTCGGGACTCCAGCGCCACAGCAACATCGCCAGGAAGAAGAACGCCGTCGCCAAGGCGTCCGCCGAGTACGACCAGAAGATGAGGGACATCTCAGCCGAGGTGCGCAGGGCTGTCCAGGATCGCGACGGAGCGTCTGCCGCCTATATTCTGGCACAAAGGAAGTCCGATGTGCAGGAGGAGGCATATTCATTGAATATGAAGAAGTTGGAGCAGGGACTGATCTCGCCGATCGAGTTCCAGGCCGCTTCGAACAACTACCTTGAGGCGAACGCCCAGCGGCTCAACTCGCTCCTGACCTACTTCATCAAGCGCAGCGTGGTCAACTACTACAACGGGGTGGATTATATTGATCAATGAATATGACAGCGTCGGTCGCCGTTGTTCGGCAGGCTTGCCAACCGTTGAAGCGCCGAAAGGACAAAAACATCACGGTCGCCGAGTGTGTCGAAGAGCCGCTAAAGACGAATTAAAGCAAACGGAAATAACAACAATTATGGACAAGATAATCGAAAAGAAAAAAGGCTGGAGAACAGCCTTCACAAAAAAGGCGATGCCTTACTGGCTCGGAGCCATCGTGGTAGTGTTCGTGCTCTACCTCGTGTTCAGAGACAATTCCAAGACCCTCAGGGTTGACAAGGACACGATCACGGTCAGCCAGGTGACTGACGGACAGTTCAACGACTATATCCGTGTGAGCGGTCAGGTACAGCCAATGGTCACAATCCAGATCAGCCCGCTCGAAGGCGGTACCGTCCAGAAGATCATCGTCGAGGAAGGCTCCACCGTCAAGGCCGGGGAACCGATTCTTGTGCTGTCCAATGATAACCTTGACCTTCAGATACTTAACGCCGAGGCTGAGCTTGCGGAAAAGGAGAACATCCTTCGTAACACGATGATCTCGATGGAGCAGCAGAAACTCTCCCATGAGCAGAACCGTCTCCGCTACGCCTCCGAGGCCAGGCGTAACAAGAGGGCATTCGAGCAGAACCAGCAGCTTTACAAGGAGAAGCTCATCTCAAAGGAGGATTACCTCAAGGCCCAGGAGGATTATGAGCTTTCGCAGCAGAACCTTGACCTGACTCTCAAGAGTATGGAGCAGGACAGTCTCTACCGTTCGACCCAACTTCTGAGTCTGCGCGAGAGTCTTGACAACATGAAGATGAACATGCAACTCATACGCCGCCGCAAGGAGAGCCTTACGATCAAGGCTCCGATCGACGGGGTTCTCGGACTGTTGGACGCGAACCTTGGCCAATACATCGGTGCCGGCACCAAGATCGGCCAGATCAACTCCGAGGGTAGCTACAAGATTGAGGCTAAGATAGATGAACACTATATTGACCGTGTGGTTCCGGGACTCGATGCCACATTTGAGCGTCAGAGCGAGAAGTACGATGCGCAGGTGCGCAAGGTCTATCCGGAGGTGCGTGACGGCAAGTTCCAGGCGGACTTCAAGTTCGAGGGCCAGCAGCCCGACAACATCAGGACCGGCCAGACATATTACCTGAACCTTCAGCTCGGTCAGCCGGAGCGGGCGGTCCTCATCCCTCGCGGGACATTCTACCAGAAGACGGGAGGCAAGTGGATCTATGTGGTCAGCAAGGATGGAGGCAAGGCTGTCAAGCGCGAGATCCGCATCGGTCGTCAGAACCCTCAGTTCTATGAGGTGCTTGAAGGGCTGGAGCCTGGCGAGAAGGTCATCACCTCCTCCTACGACAACTACGGCGACAGCGATGTGCTTGTCTTCTAATTGATTAATGAATATAAACAATAACAAATAAAAATTTTCAAAGCCATGATTAAAGTCAACAATCTGTCCAAGGTCTTCAGAACAGAGGAGATCGAGACAACAGCCCTCAATGGAGTTTCATTCGAAATCGCTGACGGAGAATTCGTCGCCATCATGGGTCCTTCCGGTTGCGGTAAGTCAACCCTTCTGAACATCCTCGGCCTTCTTGACAACCCTACCGGAGGCTCCTACGAACTTCTCGGCACGGAGGTCAGCCAGCTCAAGGAAAAGGAGCGCACCAAGTTCCGTAAGGGCAACATCGGATTCGTGTTCCAGAGCTTCAACCTGATCGATGAACTGAATGTCTATGAGAACATCGAGCTTCCGTTGAGGTACCTGAACATCTCCGCGGCCGAGCGTAAGCAGAAGGTCACCGAGATTATGAAGAGAATGGCCATCAGCCACAGAGCCCAGCACTTCCCTCAGCAGCTTTCCGGAGGTCAGCAGCAGAGAGTGGCCATCGCCCGTGCGGTGGTCGCAGGTCCGAAACTGATCCTCGCCGATGAGCCTACCGGTAACCTGGACTCCAAGAACGGTAAGGAGGTCATGGATCTCCTCAGCGAGCTCAACAAGGAAGGTACGACCATCGTTATGGTGACCCACTCCCAGAGAGACGCCGCCGTGGCACAGCGCACCATCGACCTGTTCGACGGCCAGATCGTCTCCGACGTGAAGAACGAGCTTTAGCGTTGAATCTTGCTCGTGAGGGACGGCTGATTACTTGACGAGAGCTGATGAATCGTCACTACGGACTTGACAGTAGATAATGTAATTATACCACCCATAAGCGCCGCCCCTCACGTTTAAGATATTATTGGCGGAAGGTTGCCTGAATCTCATAGTCAAACTCCTTAATACTTTGTCTCGGTTCATCCAGAAGGTTGCCACAGCAAACCTTGGCCACCCGCGGCCATAAGCGGGAGGGGCCCAGCCGCAGGCTGGGAGGGACGGAGCGCGAAGCGCGGAGGGTTTGTCGTGGCAACCTTCTGGATGGGATTTCCAAATGGGTAAAAATCCGTGGAGGATAAGTGATTGACCATTAGGGATATGCTTGGATGTCCTCTTGCATGAAGCGGGAATGAGGATAGGGAAGCAAAAGAATGAAAAACAAAAAGTTGGCCTCCGCGAGGCCGTGAATGAATTTATGAACAGTTTCATTAACTTCTTGAAGCGCAACAAACTTTACAGCGCGGTCAACCTTCTGGGACTCAGCCTCTCGATGGCGTTTGTCCTGCTTCTGGCCGTGTACGTCACCAGTCAGCTGAGCACGGACTCGTTCCAAAAGAACGCCGACAGGATCTACGTCATCGCACAGAAAGAGACCCTTTCGTCCGCTTACTGGCTGTCCCGCCACATGAAGGCTAACTTTCCGGAGATTGAGAGGTCAGCTTCATATTCCAGCAACGGAATGCAGGAGTACAAGATCGACGGCAACATCGTGAACGCCAGGACTTCTTACGCTGACTCGTCGTTTTTCGATATGTTCAGTTTCCCTCTCGTGGAGGGCGACTTCAGTGAGTGGAAGGCCTCGATAAGCGGAGTCCTGATCAGTGAGTCTTTCGCCAAGGCTCAGTTCGGGGACAGGGATCCGGTTGGACGTGAGATCCGTTTCGACGGCGCTGACTCAACGGTAAGCAACCTGACAGTCTCAGGTGTGTTCAAGGACATTGAGAACTCCATCATCAGACCGTGCGACATATTCCTTCGCGGAGAGATCATGACGATCACCAACCAGGCGAACGATGAGCGGATGTCCAACGCCGGATCATCCACTTGCTTTGTGATGGCTTATCCGAACGCCGATCTTCCGGCCAGACACGATGATATTCTTAAATGGTGCCGGGAGAATTTCTGGAGATATATGTCAGACTACGGCGGAGGTGATAATGACGTGAGAATCATTCCTTTACGTGATGTCTATTTCCTGTCGGACGGCAATGAGGACTATAATGACAGTCTGCGTCTTGGCAACAAGACGACAGTGATGCTGCTTGCCGGAATGTGCTTCCTGCTGCTTCTGTTCGCCATCCTGAACTATGTGAATATGACCACGGCTCTCTCCGGCTTCCGTGCCAAGGAGATGGCCACCAGGAGGCTTATCGGCGCGACGAAAGGCGGGATATTCCTGAAAATGATTGTCGAGAGCACCATCATCTGCGCGGCCGCTATGGTCATCGCCGTCCTGCTTGGCGAGGCCATTTCCCCGGCGGCTTCGAAGGTGTTGAACTATGACATCTCTATCTTCAAGGCAATCTCTCCGGTGAGCGTGCTTGTCTGCGTCCTGTTCACGGTTTTGGTAGGGGTCATCGCCGGCATAGTTCCCGCGCTTATCATCCAGAAGGCCGAGCCGATCGAGATTGTCCGAGGAACGCTCAGGCTCAAGACCAAGACACTTTACAGCAAGGTCATCATTGTCATTCAGAATGTCATCACGGTCGTGATGCTTGTGACGGCGTTCACGATGTTCCTCCAGATCCGCTCTATGATCAATGCTCCGGTGGGTTACAATACTGAGGATCAGATCACCATCAGCAATCAGTTCGGCCTTGCAGGTGATTTGACGCCACTCATCAACAAACTTAAGGCTGAGAGTTGCGTCGAAGCTGTCGGACTTGGAGATGGACATCCTATGTTCATGACCAACAACTGGACTATGTCCACAGAAAGTGGAAGAGAGGCTTCGTTCCAGTTGGTTAAGGGCGACAGCGCCTACTTCAACATCCTCGGCATCAGGAAGAAACAGGACAACCACAGTCCGAACAGTTATTGGCTGAATGAATATGCCTACGGAATCCTCGAAATAGACGAGACCGCCACGGAGTTCACGACCAAGTCCAACGGAACGATGCAGATAGGCGGAATCTACTACGACTTCAAGATCAAGCCGTTGCTGGAGGAACAGCATCCTGCGTTGATCTACCAGTATGATGAATATCCTGCCGGGAAGTGGCCGTGGACGATTCTTGTGAAGACCACGCCGGATCACAAAGAGGCTTTCGCAAGGGTTAAGGCGGTCTTTAGCGAACTGTACCCGGATAAGTTATTCGATGCCAGCTATGTCGAGGATGACATCAAGGCTGTGTTCGCTTCCGAGAACAGAGTGTTGGAGATCATGGTCATATTCACAATCCTTTCGCTGTTTGTCTCGGCTCTGGGTCTTGTGGCGATGAGTTCGTACTACATGCAGCAGGAACGCAGGACAGTGTCTCTCAAGAAGGTCTATGGCGCTGACTATAACTCTGTTCTGTGGGGCCTTGTGGCCGAGTTCATGAAGATGATCGGTGTGGCGTTCGTCATCGCCGTCCCGGTGGCGTGGTACCTGATGCACACTTGGCTGAACGGCTATTCCTACCGCATCGGTCTCCATTGGTGGATTTTCGCGGTGGCCGGTCTGTTCACCGCCGTCATTGCCGCCCTTGCCGTCCTCTGGCAGGCTGTCCGCGCCGCCCGCACCAACCCGGCGATCGAGCTGAAGAAGGAATAGCGTGCTATATCTCCAATCCAGATGGTTGTCGCGACGAACCCTCCGCGCTCCGTCCCTCCCAGGCTGCGCCTGGGCCCCTCCCGCTTATGGCCGCGGGTGGCCAAGGTTCGCTGCGGCAACCTTCCGGATTGAGTAGTAATATTCAGTGGAGCCTGAACGATTGAAGATTAGGGATATAATGATGTGTCCTCACCGCTGGAATCGGGAGGAGGATATGCAAGCAAAATATTGAACGATAAAAGATTAGCCTCCATGTGGAGGAATGGGTATGAGAAGAAAAAGTGATTTGATCATCAAGGTTCTGTCCTTGGGAGTGGGAATGGCGATCGCCATCATCCTGATCGCGAAAGTGTGCTTTGAACTGTCCTACGACAGCTCCTATAAGGATGTTGACAGAATCTATAAGATCCGCACCGGAGCCATTATGCAAGGTGAGGACAAGGATTTCGGTCAGGTCAGCGGAGCCATAGCACCGGGATTCAAGGCCGAGGTGCCGGGAGTGCTGGAGGCCACAAGGTTCACCGGCATATTCAACAGCGAGAATTTCATCATCGATGACGATGGAAGCAAGGTGGCGGCCGAGCACCTTTTGGCTGACTCCTGCTTTTTCAGAATATTCAATCGCCAGTTCCTCGCCGGTGAGCCGGAAAAGGCGTTGAGGTCGTGGAGCGGCGATGTGGCCATCTCAAAGACTTTCGCCGAGAAACTTGGAGGAGTTGGAGCGGCTGTCGGAAAGCAGGTTGCCAACGAGGACAATCCGAATATGAAGCTGACCGTCTGCGGAGTCTATGAGGACTTTCCGAAGAACGGCTCGATCCACGCCGATGTCATCCTTTCCATCGAGGCTATGAGCCAGAGGAGCCTCTCCAACTGGGTCGGCAACGACAGGTACGTGGCTTTCGTCAAGTTGGCCGAAGGGGTTGATCCGGCGTCGCTTAAGGATGCCATCCACGAGATGCAGAAGGCTCACCAGCCTTTGGAGGAAATGGAGAAGAGCGGCCTCACTCTCTGGTACTTCCTTTCGCCTTTGGCCACTGAGCACAGCTCGAGGCCTGAGGTCAGAAACCTTGTGTTCATCCTCTCCATCATCGCCGCGCTGCTGCTGCTTGTGTCCATTATGAACTACGTCCTTGTGGCCATCTCGGATGTCATCCGCAGAGCGCGTGAGGTCGGAGTCCGCAAATGCTATGGTGCGGAATCTTGGGACATCAACAGGATTCTTCTCAGGGAGACCGCCTGCAATCTTGGTCTCTCGCTTGCGGTCGCCGCAGCCCTCGTGCTTGCGTTCAGAGGTGCCATCGAATCTCTGCTCGGTGTACCTGTCCAGGATCTGATCACTCCGCTCTCTGTCTGGATCGTCATCTGCGTGGTCGTGTTGGTCTTTCTGGTGTCGGCCATCATTCCGGCTCAGATGTTCACGAGAATCCCTATCTCCAGCGCCTTCAGAGGCTACAAGGAAAGCAAGCGCCGCTGGAAGATCTCCCTGCTGTCCTTCCAGTTCGCCATCAACGCCGTGTTGGTGTCCTTGGTACTGATCGTAAGCTTCCAGTACCGTAAGGTGCTGAACACCGACCCTGGCTACGAGTACCGGAATCTGGTCTACGAGACATTCCCGTCCTACGACCAGACAAAGATGAACGCCATCGCGGGAGCTCTCCGCTCGCTTCCTGAGGTCGAGGCCGCCGAACTGACCTACACCATGCCATTCGAAAAGGCATCCGGCAACAATGTCTATCTTCCAGGCGACGACCGTGAGCTTTTTAACATCGCCGATGAATATGGAGCCTCGGAGGGTTTCTTTGATATGATGGGTTTCCGTCTTGTCGAGGGATCTGTTCCTAAGGGACCGAACGATGTGGCTGTCAGCAAGTCGTTTGTGACCAAGATGGCCGCCTTTGCGGATTGGTCTGACGGGGCTGTGGGCAAGATCGTCAACATTTCCGAGCACGATCAGGTCACCATCTGCGGAGTCTACGAGGACTATGTCATCGGAGATGTCACCGACATGGACGACCGTCCGAGCGTCCGCTTCTGCTGGAATCGGGACTTCTACACGGAGGCCGACAAGGATGTTGACAAATATGACTGGTCTGGACTGATGCACACCATTGTCATCAAACTGAGCGAAGTCACTCCCGCATCCATGCGCAAGGTGGAGAAAACCATCAAGGAGGTGGCTCCGGACAGCGACGCCGAGGTGAAGTCATATTCAGAGACTCTTGTGAATATGTACGACTCGACGAAGCAGATGAAGCGTACCTACGAGCTCGGCTCTTTGTTCGCCCTTCTGATCGCCGTCATCGGCCTCATCTCCTACGTCCGCGACGAGAACTTCCGTCGCAGTGCCGAGATCGCCGTCCGCAAGGTCAACGGCGCCCAGTCCTCCGAGATCGTGTCGATGCTTGTGACGGACATCCTGAAAGTTGCGGTCTTCGCAGTGATCGTCGGCGATACCGCCGCCTGGCTTATGGCTCATTACTGGCTGCAGCAGTTCGCCGTCAAGATCGCCCTCAACCCACTGTTCTTCATCGCCGCCGACATCATCGTCCTGGCCATAATCGTCAGCGTCATCGTGATCGGCTCCCTGAGGATCGCTCACACCAACCCTGTCGAGTCCCTCAAGAACGAGTAGGGTTGGGTTCTCTCGGTCCGCTTTGCGGCGGCCGGGAGGTTGCCACAGCGAACCTTGGCCACCCGCGGCTATAAGCGGGAGGGGCCCAGCCGTCAGGCTGGGAGGGACGGAGCGCGAAGCGCGGAGGGTTCGTCGGGGCAACCTTCCGGACGCTAAGGAGTTTTACTTGAATATCAGCGTGAAAACAGTCGCTTCGGTGTCGGAGCGGGAGAGGCGGAGGGTGCCGCCGTGCATCCTCATGATCTGGCGGGAGAGGCTCAGGCCTATGCCGCTGCCCTCAGGCTTGGTGGTGAAGAACGGGATGAAGATCTCCTCCTGGCTTGCGGCGCTGATCGGAGGGCCGTCATTGCTGACGTTGATGACGGCGTTGTCACGCTTGTCCAGCTCGGCGGAGATCTCTATGTGTCTCGCACCGGCCTGTGCAGCGTTCTTCACAAGGTTGATCAGGATCTGGGAGATCTGGCTCTCGTCGGCGTACAGCAGCACGTCCTCGGTCTTCTCCACGAAACAGGCGGTCGCTCCGGCGGCTGTCAGAACCGGCTGGCTCAGGTCGATCACCTTGGCGGCTATGTCCCTGGCGAAGAACGCCTTGCGCACCGGCACGGCCACGTGGGTCAGATCCCTGTACGAATTGACGAATTTTATCAGACCGCGGGACGAGCTGGCGATGGTCTCCAGACCTGCCTTCAGATCAGGCCCGTCAGAGGGCGGAGTGATCGTCCCGGCATATTCGGAAAGAGCCTCGGAAAGGGATGCGATCGGGGTGACGGTGTTCATTATCTCGTGGGTCAGCACCCTGATGAGCCTTGTCCAGGACTCCGACTCGTTCTCCTCGATGGCCTCAGAGATGTCGTTTACCGCGATGATTTTCACGTCCTTACGCCCGATGTGCGCCGATGTGGCGGACAGGGAAATGTTCGTCTGCGAGCTTTCCGAATAGATGGACGCTTTCTGGTCCAGACCCTCCTCGACTTTCTCGAAAGCCACTCTCAAGGAAGGGCTCATGATGTCCAGCTGGCGAAGGGTGCTAAGCGACGACACGCTCAGAAGGAGCCGCGCCTGCTTGTTGGTGTAGAGCACAGAATCGGTGCCGGACTCCAGCACGACGATGCCCGTCTTCGCCTTGTCAAGCATCTGCCCGTAATATTCTTCCTGCTCACGTATGTCGGCGGTCTCTTTCTGGAATATGGTGCGGATACGGTTCAATGTGTGGTTGATCTTCCGGCTGCCCAGCCCCCTCTCGTCGAAACGGAAGTTGGTCTCCTTGTCCTCCAGTGCGTCAAGCATATAGGTGACCTTTTTGAGGATGCGGTACCGTGTTGCCAGCACCGCGGCCAAAGCCACCGCCACGATGGCTCCCGCAAGAATCGCTATTTCTGGCCACGGAAGCATATTCCTAAATTCCGTACTTCTTGAGTTTGCTGTAGAGGGTCGGGCGGCTGACATTCAACGCCTTGGCAACCAGCGACATATTCCCGGAATATTTCTCCACCGCGGCGCGGATGGCCTTCTCCTCCACTTCCTCCAGCGTCGCCACAGAAGTCTCGCTTCCCTCGACCAGAGCCTCTGACGGCAGCTGCAACTCGTTCTCTGTCAGATTACTGCCTTCCGCCAGAATGACCGCCTTCTCGATGCAGTTCTGGAGCTCACGAATATTCCCGCTCCAGTGGCAGTCCTTCAAAGCTGCCTTCGCCTCCGGATCGATGCCCTCTACCTCGCGGTGGTACTTCTCGTCGAACCTTTTTATGAATATCCCGGCGAGCGGAACGATGTCTTCCGGGCGCTCCCTCAGGGCCGGCAGATGGATGCTCATCGTGTTGATCCTATAGAAGAGATCCTCCCTGAACGAGCCTTCCTGCACCTTCTGGCGCAGATCCATATTCGTGGCGCAGACAAGGCGGATGTTCACATTGCGTGGCTTGGTGTCGCCGACCCTCGTGATCGTCCTGTTCTGGAGAACCCTCAGAAGCTTCGCCTGAAGGTGTAAAGGAATATTCCCGATCTCGTCCAGGAAAAGGGTTCCGCCCTCGGCCAACTCGACCTTTCCGGCCTTGTCGGCATAGGCGTCCGTGAACGCTCCCTTGACGTGTCCGAAGAGCTCGCTCTCGAAAAGGGTCTCCGGAATCGCTCCGGCATCCACGCTGACCATCGGGCCGTTCCTCCTCTCGGAATGATTGTGTATCTCTCTGGCCAGAAGATCCTTACCCGTTCCGTTCTCGCCGGTGATCAGTACCGTGGCATCGGTAGGGCCGATCTTCTCGATTGTCTTCTTGATTTCGGCCATAGCCTGTGAAGTTCCCCAGTACATCCCGGTCGGGCCGGTGGCATATTCATTAGACTGCCGGCTGTCCTTCCGGTTCTCCGTCACCGCCCTTTCCAGCGTGGCGAGCAATTTCTCGTTCTCCCAAGGCTTCACGATGAAGTCGAACGCCCCTCTTTTCATCCCCTCCACGGCCAGGGATATGTCCGCGTAGGCCGTGAACAGCACGACTTTCTGGTTCGGGTTGTTGTTGCGTAACTCGCTGAGCCAGAAAAGTCCCTCATTTCCAGTGTTGATGTCCGTGTTGAAATTCATGTCCAGCAGGATCACATCCGGCTGGAAGGAGTTGACGGTGCTTATCAGCTGCGAGGGCGACGGCAGAATCTCCACAGCCTCGAACCGCAGAGGCAGCAGAATCTTCAACGCGGACCGGATCCCCGCGTTGTCGTCCACAACAAGCACTTTTCCGACTTTCTTCATAATACCTCTCCTATGTTAATCCGACGAGGATTCGGTGATGGAGATGTTCTCGGCTCCGGCGGCCTTCAGGGCGGCGACAAGGGCGTCCACCTGCGACTTGTCTTCGAACGGGCCGGCGGTGAACACCACGGCTCCGGCCTCGACGCTCTTGATGAGATCCTTGTCCGAATGCTCGTGGATCGCCGCGATGGCCTCTTCGGACAGAGACTGTCCGTTCTCCGGGTAGATCCTGACCATCATCAAGGTCCTGACCTTCGACTCAAGATCCCTGGCCTTCGACACGCCGATGATCTGGCCATTCTGGAACGCGTCGATCTGCGCGTCGCGGAACCCTCTCTTCTTCACCTTGTTAAGGTTGGAAAGAGCATCTTTGTAAGACTTGAAAAGCCCGACGGAATAGGCGTGCTTACCGGTTGTCGTGGTTCTCTCGAACACAGGACTCAGGCCGTTGAGGTCGGAGACAGAGGCTTTTCTGCTGAGGGTGAATATTCTTATCTGATAGACAATGCCTTCCGGCAGGGTGTTGTTCTCGGCGAAACGTCCTTCCGGGAGGATCATGAACGAATAGTCGAACGAAGGTTTCGGCTTGAGGATCTCCAGATGAAGATCCGGGCCGTAACTGTTTTTGGAGAATGTGTAGCCGGAGGCTGTCCCGACAATCTCCTTGTCGGCCTCGGCCTGGAGCCGCCGCGTGTCGATCACGATTCCGTTGGCAAGGAAATCCATCTCGATGTTCTGAAGCTCCTTCACGGCGGCGTTCAGGTTGCCGTTAAGGGTCGGGAGCATCATCTCCTTCTCTGTGATCTCGGCGGTGAGCCTGGCCTTTTCCTCGTCGGAGGCGGTGGCGAAGCCCGATCTCAGCTTGTCCAGATTTTTGCTGAATCTTGCCACCGAGTCTCGCAACGCCCTGACCTCCCGCATTTTGTCCATGTACCGTTTGGTTCCTTCGTCCTGTTGGACATTGTCGGAGGAGGTCGATCCGTTGTTGATTCTGGACGGGTCGCCTGCCGGATCAAGGGCGGCCAGCGCCCTCAGCTCGCCCACATCGGAGACCGCCTTGCGGACAGGCATGCTGTCATATTCAAGAACATAGACCGTGACACTGTCGCGTCCGCACTCGCGGTTGGACGCGAAGATCGAGTACTTGCCGTCGTCGGTGTTGGCGAACAGGAAGTCGTCATAGGGCGATGAATATGGAAAGCCCATGTTCACCGGCACGTCCCAGTCGTTAGTCTCCTTGTTCCAGTTCGAGACGTAGAGGTCATAGCCGCCCATGCCGTAGAGTCCCTTGGACGCGAAGTAAAGCGATTGCCCGTCAGGGGACAGCATAGGGTAGATCTCATCTGAGGAACTGGTCATCTGTTCGTTGATCAGTGCAGGTACAGACCAGAGCGAGTCCCCAAGATGGGTTCTATAGATGTTTCTGATTCCTTCCTCGTCCTTGGCTGAATAGTAGATGTCCCTCGTTCCCTCCGGAACATAGATGGCGCGGGACAGGTCATCACCTCCGAGCGAGTCGAGTTGGTTGGGTGCCTTTCTCCAGCTGAAATCCTTCAAAGGGTAGAACAGGAAAAAGTCCCTGAGTTGGAAAGTCTTCTTGGCCACCACTGTCGGCTGGCTACAGAACCCCATCATATTCAGACCATTGCGAGCCATCAGAAGTAGATCTTCCGCCTTTGCCGACGCCGTTGAGTCCAATGCTTCGACAGCACCCTCGCCGTACTGGACCGCCTCCGCGAAATTGTAGGCCAGTCTGCAGGAGTCAGCCTTGATCATAAGTTTTGTGGGGGAGACTTGGGCTGAAGCCTCCGAAAGGGACGCGATCTGGACGATCAATGCGAATATGCCGATGAATATTTTGTCCTTCATTCTGAAAAATCTCGGTGATTGCGTCTGCAAAAATAAGAAATACTTGGCAGATAATTTCTTTCTAAGAAAAAAATGCTAAATTTGTACCCCTATTTTTATGCGAAAAAATTAAAACAATAAAATAAAGGTAAAAATTATGCAAAGTAAAGGTTGGATTAGGCTTGTCGCCATTCTGCTTGCGATCGCTTCCATTTGGCAGCTTTCCTTCACTGCGGTGACATCCATCCAGGAAAAGAAAGCGGAGAAATTCGCTGAGAAGGCAGCCGTTGCCGCCCAGAATTCAGCGTCTTTCGCACAGGTTCCTGAAAATGACCAGGCTTACTATCTGGACTCCATCAGGAAAGAACAGAACAGAGTGTTCATTGACTCCATCTCTTCCCAGAAGGTTTTCCTCTGGAACACCTACAAGGAGTGCAAGGCAAAGGAGATAAATCTCGGTCTGGACCTCAAGGGCGGTATGAACGTTATGCTTCAGGTTCAGCTCCAGGATCTTGTAAGAGCCATCTCCGGCAACAGCATGAACCCTGAGTTCCAGAAGGCTCTCGCCCTTGCAAAGGATCGCAGCGTCAACTCAAGGGAGGACTTCATCACCCTTTTCGCCGATGCTTGGAAAGAGGTGGCCAACGGCCAGACCCTCGCCCAGATCTTCGGTACCTACGAGATGAAGGACAAGATCACCCCGGCCTCCACTGACGCCGAGGTCATCAGCGTCATCCGCAGCGAGGCAGAAAGTGCTGTGGCCAACTCCTTCAACGTGCTCAGAAGCCGTATCGACCGTTTCGGTGTGACCCAGCCTTCCATCCAGAAGCTTGGCAACAGCGGACGTATCCTTGTCGAGCTTCCTGGCGTGAAGGAGCCTGAGCGTGTGAGAAAGCTCCTCCAGGGAACAGCTTCCCTTGAGTTCTGGGAGACCTACACCAACCAGGAACTTTCAGGCTATCTTGCCGAGGCCAATGCGAAACTCGCTGAGATCCTCGCCGGTGAGTCTGACTCCACAGAGGTCACCGGGCAGCCGGAGGCTGTAGTCGAGCCACAGGATGGCGCAGACTCTCTCATCACTTCAGAGATCGCACAGAACCAGAACACCTCCGCGGAGCTTGACGCCTACAAGAAGGCCAACCCTCTCTTCGCTGTGCTGAACCCTTCCGGCTCCAACAACGCCTGCATCGGTTTCGCTTCCGCGATTGACACCGCCAAGGTCAACAGGTACCTTTCTATGCCTCAGATCGCCGAGATCTTCCCTGCCGAGTTCAAGCCGATGTGGTCTGTGAAACCTTCCGAGTATGTCCAGGGAGACAACATCTTCGAACTTGTCGCCATCAAGGCCACCTCAAGGGACGGCAAGGCTAAGCTTGACGGAGGTGTGATCACCGACGCCCGCGTCGTCTACGACCACGGTTCAAACGGTGAGCCTTCAGTCTCAATGAGCATGAACGCCGAGGGCGCCAATATCTGGGCCCGCATGACCAGCGACAACGTCGGCAAGCAGATTGCCATCGTTCTCGACAACATGGTATATTCCTACCCTAACGTCCAGAACGCCATCACGGGCGGAAGCTCCTCCATCACCGGTCACTTCACACCGGACGAGGCGACCGACCTTGTGAACGTCCTCAAGTCAGGTAAGCTTCCTGCGCCTGCCACCATCATCCAGGAGCAGGTAGTAGGTCCTTCCCTCGGTGCCAAGTCAATCAACGCCGGTATGATCTCGTTCCTTATCGCGTTCATCCTGGTGCTTGTCTACATGATCTTCTTCTATCAGGGCGCGGGTGTCGCCGCTGACCTCGCTCTCCTCTGCAACGTGCTTCTCCTCTTCGGAGTCCTCGTTTCATTCGGAGCCGTCCTGACTCTCCCTGGTATCGCCGGTCTCGTCCTGACAATGGGTATGGCCGTTGACGCCAACGTGATCATCTACGAGCGTATCAAAGAGGAACTCGCCGCCGGAAAGGGCTTGGGCAAGGCTGTGGCCGACGGTTACAAGAACGCCTACTCCGCCATCATCGACGGTCAGGTGACAACCCTCCTTACCGGTATCGTCCTCTTCGTGTTCGGTTCCGGTCCTGTCCAGGGCTTCGCCACCACGTTGATCATCGGTATCATCACCTCTGTCCTCACCTCGATCTTCATCACCAGACTTATCTTCGATGACCGTATCTCGAAGGGCAAGAGCATCGCGTTCGAGAATGATCTTACCAAGAACTTCCTCAAGAACACACACTTTGACTTCATCGCCGGCCGCAAGTGGTCTTACATCATTTCCGGCACCTTGATCGTCATCTCCATCGTCTCTGTCTTCACCAAGGGCTTCACCTACGGTGTTGACTTCACCGGTGGCCGTACCTATGTTGTACGTTTCGACCAGCCAGTCACTGCCGAGCAGATCCGCAGCGCCGCCGAGGTTGAGTTCGACGGTGCCGTCGAGGTAAAGCAGTTCGGTGGTGAGAGCCAGATGAAGATCACGACCCAGTACAAGATCGAGCAGGAGTCCACAGACGTTGACGCCGAGGTTGAGTCTATGCTTTATCATGCCTTGAAGCCGTTCTTCGCCGAGAAGGACATCACTCTCGAACAGTTCAAGTCTACCGTAGATAATCCTAACGGTATCATCTCGTCCGACAAGGTCGGCCCTACGATCGCCAACGACATGAAGAGGGACGCTATCATCGCCGTCATCCTCTCCCTGCTGGTGATCTTCGCCTACATCGCGTTCCGTTTCAAGGGATGGACATGGGGTCTTGGTGGAGTTGTCTCACTCGCCCACACCGCCATCATCGTGATCGGCTTCTTCTCCCTGTTCTCGGGAATCCTGCCGTTCAACCTTGACGTTGACCAGACGTTCATCGCAGCCATCCTTACGATCATCGGTTACGCCATCAACGACAACGTGGTTATCTTCGACCGTATCCGTGAGTACAGAGTTCTGCATCCTAACGTTGACGTGAGGACGAACACCAACCAGGCCATCAACGCCACGTTGACCCGTACCGTCAACACCTCTGTCTCCACTCTCGTAACCATGCTCGCCATCGCGATCTTCGGCGGAGAGTCCATCAGAGGTCTCGCGGTTGCCCTCATCCTTGGTATCTGCATCGGTACTTACGCTTCCATCTTCATCGGTACTCCTGTGATGTACGATGCCACAATATGGAACCAGAAGCGCCTCGCCGCCAAGAATGGCACAGCCAAGCCATCCAAGTCTTCGAAGAAGTAATCTTTGGTTAACGAATAAGTAAAGCGCCGACCCGTCCGGGTCGGCGCTTTTAGTATTCATATTTGTGTGGAAGAAGCTATCCGATCATATTCTTTGGATCCAGAGCCTTGTCTAGCTCCTCTTTGCTGAGGATGCCTCTTTCGAGGACGATGTCGTAGACGGAGCGGTTGGTCTCAAGAGCCTCCTTGGCGACCTTGGTGCTGGCCTTGTAGCCGATGATAGGGTTGAGGGCGGTCACGATGCCGATGCTGTTCTTCACCATCTCGTAGCAACGCTCCTTGTTGACGGTGA
>OCHN01001094.1_pt1 | contig 23868 bp, 41 predicted proteins | sample 1538911 | NCBI WGS metagenome assembly OCHN01 (sample SAMN04571736, study PRJEB22368) | human gut metagenome | biome: human gut; material: stool | host: Homo sapiens | place: Luxembourg | collected 2013-01-11 | reverse complement strand
ATAGTTGTCAGATTAAAATAATATAATAACTTTGCTTGCGGTTCTTTAGAACTTTCATTTATTTATTAATTAAGTATTAATTATTAATTTTTAAGTTTTAATTATGAAAGCAAACCGTAAAGCGCCAAACAAGGTATTTTCAAATACCTACGGCAGAGGTAGTAACAAAGTGTTGAACGGTACAGTACAGGAACAGTTGGACTGGTTTAATGGACAGAAATCCTTAGTGCAAACTTGGATGAATAACGTTGACCAAAAGATTAGAGAACTGAATGCACAGAAAACAGTAGCGTCACTACCTCCTGAAGAACTGGTAAGACTTCTTGACTTAGCTGGTCAGAAGTAAGAACGGAGAGGGAGCTTTATAGTTCCCTCTCTTACTTTATATAGTTATTATTAAAAGAAACTCTTAGGGTATAGCTTCTAAATCCGTTTGGGTTTAGAAGTAATAAAAGGAGTAGGGGGGGTAATTTTTTAGGAGAGATGAGCGCAGAACCCCACGCCCCCCTCCTTTCCGGGATAGGTTATAAAACTCCTATTCTATTGCCCTATAAAAGCATTATTTTTTCTGAGTAATATTACAGTATTTCCATTAAGGAAACGAATAGTTAGTTTACCTTTATCCAGTATAATTTTATCAATTACTTCGTTATATATTTTTGCTTTTCCGTGGTCATCTATATTATCTGTATTGTATTTAGTAATATAGGTTGCAGCTTCTGCTTTTTTATTAATATATACAGATTGCAGTTGTTTTATTTCTTCTTCTATTGTTTTTATTTCTTTTTGCAGTTGCAGTATTTTTTCATCTATCAGTCCTTTGAGTAGGTCATCAAGATTTGCTTTTGATTTGAATAGTTTTGTTATTTCAGTCATTTTCTGTTGTTTCTTTTTATTTGCTGTTTGTTCTGATTTTATTATTTTCTGACATTCTTTTAATACGGCAGTATATTTCTTTACATCTGTTGGTCTGTTTATATTTTCTGATACAACTTTCCAAATGGCATCCTTTACTATTTCTGCGTTAACCCCTGGGTTTGTGCAGTCTCTATGCACCTTTTTATGGTAGCATTTATAGAACCTTTTTCCATAGGCTGTATCAAGATACATGGAAGCACCGCAACCACATTTGAATATTCCTTTAAGAGGATTAAAGTGAACAATACAGTTTGATTTCTTTTTCTTCTTGTCTTGCAGTGTTTGTTGTGCTTTATAGAAGAGTTCTTCAGGAATTAATTTATAGGGTATTTCATATACTCTATCCTTTATTTTTCTTTTACCAATATATATAGTATTATATACTATACTTTGAACTGTATTTGGTGCAATATTATATCCTGAATATTTAATATAATTAGCTGTTTTTGAAAGAGACATACCGTCTGCAATCATTTTGAATATTTCCTGTACTATAGGTATTTGTTCTTCATTTGGAGTAAGTATTCCGTTTATATTAGAGAAACCTAAAGGTGCGTGTGGTGGGCATACGGAAAGAGGGTTATTTGCCAGTTTTGTTATTTTACCTGTTTTAGTTCTTTCACAGATTTTCTTTCTTTCTTCTGCTGCACCGTATGCTCTAAAGGCAATACCCATAAACTGCATAAAGTCAAGTCTGTCTGCTGCTGAATATATATGGTTTGGCTCATCCAGTAATATAAGGTCTATTCCTTTTCCAAGTAGTCCATATATATTTGTAATGGTAGATATAAAGTCTTCACTTCTTGATATTCTTGATAGTTCTGAGACTACTACCATATCTGCATCATTTTTGGTTAACGAAAGCAGTTCTTTATATCCTTGTCTATCATTTACTGCTCCTGATATTCCATCATCTTCCAGTATTGCGGAAAGGGTATAATTATTACTATTACAGAAACTTTTAATCAGTTCCTTTTGTCTTAATAAATCCTGTGCCGTTGTAGACACTCTTACATAACCTACTATTTTCATATCTTACTACTAAAAGACTTGTTTTCTGCAAAGATAATGATTTATTATGAAAAAGCAATACGGAAGTGCAATCATTTAATTGTAATTAACAATATGCACTTCCGTAGTAGTTTTGTTAGTTGTTGGTTTTCAGGTATATTATTCTTTTTGAATAGGCATTAATTGCATAATTAATAGACCTGTTATAAGGGTATTTCTTTTGGTATCTTTTCATTTCTTCAAGGCTTTTCTGTAATTGTTCTACTGTAAGGTTTTGGTCTATCCAAGTATATTCTTTTTGGAATATATGGTAATACCACAGTCCTATTAAAGAGGCTGTCATAAATCCTATTACGAAATAAGTTATAATTTGCATTTCTTCATTAATTTAGTTGGGAACCTGTAAACTGGAGTAGGTATCTTTTCCCCTCCGTTTACTGTTGTCCTCTATAGGTATATTATATCATCTGATGCTATTTTGGTTATCTTAAATAAATCTATGGTGTAAACCGTCTAACCTACGAAAACTACATATATTGCATTTTTTATCTAATTCTATTCGCAGTATTTCTTAATACCATTATATTTCTCTTTCTTTATAAAATATCTTTCCATTATATAGTTAACATTCTTTATCTCTACGGCGAACTATCTTCCTTTAATATTAACTATTGCGTCTACAGGGCAGTATATATCTTTTGTAAACCTATAGCTCTATATCTTACCTTTTCCTTTTAATATTGCACATAGGGCACTGAATTTTTTTCTGCCCTTATCCTCTCCTAATAAAAAACCGTCCATAACTTAAATATTAAATTCTATTACTCCGTAACTATTTCCCTTATTGTATCTTGTAGTCCTTTTAATCTGTATTCCCCATTTTTTCTGTAAATCCGTACACTTAGCTGTCATTGGGTAATTATTCCTGTTGTATATCTCCTGTAATGCGTCTTTTAATTCTCTTGTTCTCATTACATCATTATCCTGTAATAACTCCATTATTTCCTTTTTAATTTCTGTTTTCATAATATTATTGCTTTCCATTAAATACCTTACCTTTTAACTAATTCTTCTGCTGTATATGTCGTTATCAGTAAGTATTTCAGGGTAGATTAATTTAACCATATCTATTGTACTTTTCCTTGTTTCTATAAATATATCTTTTCTTATAAATTCTATAATACGTTTATTTCCTTTCTTTTTAATCTTGATATAGTCCTTACATTTTGGGAGGTAATATTCTATTCTTTTTACTGAAAGATTTAATATTTCAGCAAGTTCTTTATTTGTATATGTTAAATAACTGTCATTATTAAAAGTACAACAGTACAGTTTAACCAAAAAGCCTTTTACTTCCCTTTTAATATCTTCCTCTAATAACTGCATATCTATTAATTTATAATTGTCATCTGAAATGGTATAAAAGTTCTTTATATGGCCATTAAATGATTTCTTGGTAATAGTTATCATCTTATTCTTTTGGAACGCTTGTAAGACCCTTAAAACGACTTTACGGTCTACATGTAATTTATCTGCCAGTGTTTCTATATTTGGATAAATCTCTTTTCCTAAATTATAATAGGAAAGTCCTAAAAATATATATGCCTCTAATGGGCTGTACTTTCTAATTTGTTCAGTGATTTTTCTGTAATTCATGGATAGCCATTTAATATATTAGATAAAGATAAATCTGTTTTTACTTAAAAGGTAATTATAATAATCTCTTCCCAAATCTTCTTTTGCTTCTTTTCTATTTGTGTAATGTTTTCCAGTTAGTTTATTAATAATCATTGTATAGCCAATTAGATTAGTAAATAGTTTATCTCCTTTTAACTATTATAAATTTAATTAATTTTTTTATAAAATCAAAATTTATTTACTATAATATTTGACAAAACTATAATATTTGATACAAAATACTATACTTATAACTATTTGATTATTAAAAGGTTTTAATATACCCTCGTGAGAGGGACTTGGGCAACCCTCGTGAGAGGGACTGAAAGTAATAACTATATTAAATAATAACTATTACCCCCAGACTTTCCCTAACGGAAAAGTACTGGGAAATATTTTCTGCGTAGTTTACTAAATAGTGTATTAGAGTGCAGCCCCCTTTAATTATTACTCTTTATATAAAACAGCAATGAAAAATAAATTTTGATTATTCAGAAAAGTTCGTTAAATTTGTAACATAGTTTCAAGGATTAATATAATTAATCAGCAGCACACTTTACCGTAGAAGTGAGGGAACCAGCCCTATGACATTAGTAGTTTGGGTTTGTTCTTAACAACAGGGCAAATGGATTATAGAGGAAGACATCATAATTTAGCGGCCCTATGCGCAAAGCATTAGAAGTAGTAGGAGGTTTGGCGTGGAGATAAGCTGTACGGATTGATAGCAGAGGGATAAAACTCCAAGTTGGGATTAGATGTAATAACCGCCGCCAAAGTAAACCAAATTATAATGCAGCAGTACGTGAAATATATAAGCGTATGTAAAGACCTATTAAATCATTATATTTTTTTATGATTATTCAGGCGCAGGGATAGTATAACTGTGTCCTTACGTTACTTCTTTTAAGAATTAACTTTTAATATTAACAATACTTCTTTTAATGATTACCATTAATAATCAGTAAGACTTTTAATAGTTAATAAAACCTTTAAGAATTACTTTTAAGATTTACCATTAATATTAAAAAAAGAAAGATTTTGATTTATCAGAAAAATTAATTAAATTTATATGCCAACATTAAGTAATAAGATTAATTTCCATCCTGTTAAGAATTACAGGAAATCTGAAAGGAGTAAGATATATAATACTTAGAGATGGAAGAATTTAAGGTATAATTACCTATTAAGTCATCCTCTTTGTTAGATTTGTTTAGATTAGGGTTTATATGTTCCAGCAGAGGACATCCATCATCAGATTAGCCCGTTCAATTATACTGGTCAAAAGAGATATGATTTGGCGTTTGATATTAATAATTTAATGGCTCTTTGTAAGAGACACCATAATATGATACACTCAGGTCATAGACAGCCAAATGGTTTCAGTTTTGATTAGTTTTATAAATAGTTCCCAAATGAGTACAAATAGAAACTTGCTACAGGCATAGAAAGCCAAGAATAACGAATACTATACCCTTTATGAGGATATAGAAAAGGAATGTAACCATTACAGGTATTGGTTTAAGGATAAGATAATATATTGTAATTGTGATAGTACTGAGAGTAACTTTTACAAGTATTTCAAAGATAACTTTAAGGAGTTTGGATTAAAAGAATTATGGATAACTTCATTAAATAATGAGTATATAAGATATAACGGTAATTATAGTATTACAGAAATAGACGGAGATATGTTTTCAGAGGATTGTATAGATTTACTGAAAAGATGTGATATAGTAGTTACAAATTGTCCTTTTTCAGAGTTTAGAAAGTTCTTTGATGTTTTAATGGAATATGATAAGGATTTTATAATAGTAGGTCATGTTATGAGTATTACCTATAATAACGTACTTCAAGGAATTATAGATAATAGTGTAATGAGAGGTTATAACAACTTGAATACTTTTAATACTCCAAATGGAATAAAAAGAGTTGCTTGTATTTGGTACACAACTTTTCCTGTAATAAAAGACAAATGGTTGGAATTAACTGAAACCTTTTCCATTGAGAAATATCCCAAGTATGATGATTATTTAGCATTTAATGTAGATAGAACTAAGGATATACCAAAGGATAAAACAATATTATATAACGGTAATATTATTAAACCTATATGGGGAGTACCTATAACTTTTATAGACAAATATAACACTGAGCAGTTTGAAATATTGGGAGGGGTACATCCAAAGATTAACGGAAAGCAGAAATTTGCAAGATTATTAATAACACCAAAATAAAGCCTTGTATGACATTAAAAGTTAAAAGATGAACAATTATACTCTTTTTAAGAATTAATGCAATACAAGCAGTTTATTGCCCTATAGTATAAAAGTATTACGTCTGTCTCTAAAATAGAAGAACTCTGGGCAGTACAGAGTGGGGCTACTTTTATTTAATATTATAGAATTATGGATAGAAAGTATTTTGAAAGAAAGATTAATACCAATCTCAAGGAAGCAACTGAGATAGTATTACAGTTTGTAAAGGATTTAGATGAGGCGGTATATGAACTAAACCTACAGGATAATCAAATATTTATTAATTATCAGGACAGGTTGAATTATTTTAGTACAAAATGAAATTACCAAGTAATCTATTACCTGAAACAGTTGAGTATATCAATAAGATTAATGATACACTCTCAGAAAATAAGAAAGAAGTAGATGACGCAGCACTTACAATGCTGGCTATAGATTATGATATTATTATGAGGTCATACAAAGAGATGACGGATAATAATGTACAGATATTGGCATCTTCGGGTTATGCAAACCAATACTTGGGAGTTATTCAAAGATTTCAGAATGTAACAATAAGAATTATGAAAGAATTTGGACTGACAGTTAAATCCCGTGACGGTATTAAGTTATTTAGCCAAGAGGATGATGAGGAAGACCCATTAGCAAACTTCAAATGAAACCATATATCAAATATGCAGAGGATGTTCTAAGCGGTAAAATAGTAGCTGGAGAATTAATACAGCTGGCATGTAAAAGGTTTCTTGATGATTTGAAAAGACCTGATTTAGTATTTAAGGAAGACAAAGTAGACAGGGCTATAAGGTTTATAGGTCTGTTTCATCATTTCAAAGGAGAGGCTTCAGGATAGAAGTTTAACCTACTTCCTTGGCAGACTTTTATTATTGCAAATATAGTAGGATTATATTACAAGGATAGTGATACAAGGAAATATACAAGAAGTTATATAGAAGTCTCCAGAAAATCTGGCAAAACGGCAACAATTGCTGCTTTATCAGTTTATTTCATGGTAGCAGACGGGGAGGATGGAGCAGAGGTAGATTTGGCTGCAAACAGTAAAGACCAAGCAAAGATAGCCTTTGAGTTTTGTAGTACTTTTGCAAATCAAATAGACAAAAAGGGAAAATACTTCCATTGTTTAAGGGATAATATATATTATAAACCCAATAAAAGTAAGATGATAGTCTTTGCAGCGGATGATACAAAACTTGATGGATTTAATGCCTCTTTTGCCATATATGATGAATTTCATGCTGCTAAGAACAGTAAGGTATATGATGTAATCAAATCATCTATGGGTATGAGAAAAAATCCCCATTTATGTGTAATAACTACCGCTGGTTTTAATATGTCAAGTCCTTGTTACAGATTACGGAATACTTGTATAGAGGTATTAAAAGGATTAAAGGAAGAGGATAGTCTTTTTCCTTTAATCTATGAAATGGATATAAATGATGACTGGACGGATAGTAATAACTGGCCTAAATGTGCTCCCAACTTGGGTGTTACCGTTAAAAAGAAATATCTAAGAGATTAGATGCAGTCAGCAATAAATAACCCATCAGAAGAAACAGGAGTAAAGACAAAGAATTTTAATATATGGTGCAGTTCCAACAATAACTGGTTACAGGATAGATTTATTATTAACAGTACACAGAAAATAGATTTTAATGATTTCAAAGACCAGTACTGTTATATAGGAGTAGATTTATCTGCAACAAGTGACCTGACAGCGGTTTGTTATTTAATGCCTACAGAACAGGGTAAATATTATTTCAAATTAAAATATTACTTACCTGAAAGTTGTATTAAGGACAGCCCGAACAGGGAACAGTACAGATTATGGGCAAATACAGGATAGCTTACCTTGACTCCAGGTAATGTAACGGATTATGACTATATTACAAAGGATATTATTACAGTATCAAAAGAATTAAATATAGTCTGTATAGGTTATGACAAATGGAACGCAACACAATGGGCAATTACCTGTACTGAACAAGGACTGCCATTATATGAATACGGTCAGAATATGGGAAACTTTAATCAGCCAACAAAAGAGTTTGAAAGATTAATATTATCAGGTAAAGTGATACTTGATAACAATGAGATTACAAGATGGTGCTTTCAGAACGCATAGATAAAGGAGGATATGAATGAGAATATAAAACCAATAAAGACTTTTAAGGACAAAAAGATAGATGGAGTAATAGCAATTATTTAGAGTCTTGGAGTATATTTTCAAAAACCAATAAACTGGTAATGTTTGGATTTAAGAAAAAAGAGAAACGGTACACGTATGATACAGACTGGTTGCCTATTAATTTATTCTTAGGCTGTACTAACAGTATGAAGATTTCTGCTGTGTACAGATGTGTAAACGTTATAGCGGACAGTCTTGCATAGTTACCGTTAGAGCCATACCAAATAGTAAATGGCTTCAAAATAAAATATACCAGTCATCCAACCTATAGATTATTAAACGAAGAGCCAAACGGCAATATGACAAAATATACCTTTCTTAAATTACTGGTATGTGATATGCTATTAAACGGAAACGCATACGCATATATAGAAAGGGATAGTAAAGGAAACGCAGTGCATCTTCATTATATACCGTCTCATAGTGTTACTATAATACCACCTGAGACATTGGATGACAAGATATATTATCAGGTTACAGGATTTAAGAGTGCTGTAGAGGATTGTGATATGATACATATACTGAATTATACCAATGATGGAATTAACGGTATCTCTACAATTAATTATGCAATCAATGCACTAAATCTTGCAGCAGATGCAGATAGTTCTGCCAGTTCCTTTTATAAGAAAGGTGCAAACTGTACTGGTTTCTTATCAGTAAACAGTCCTGTAACGAAGGATAGAAAACAGAAGATAAAAGATGACTGGGCACAGTCTGTATAGAGTGGAATACCAGTATTAGATGCGGATTTGAATTTTCATAGTATCAGTATTAACCCAGTAGACAGTCAGTTATTGGAGACACGTGAATATTCAGTAGTAGAAATTTGTCGTTTCTTCGGTGTAAGTCCAGTAAAGGCATTTGATTTATCAAAGAGTAGTTATAATACTATTGAATAGATGCAGCTTGCTTTCTTGACTGACACTTTACAGCCACTTCTTGAAAAATATGAAGAGGAGTTTAAGAGAAAACTTTATTTACCTTCAGAAAAGACAGGAATAGTAGTAAAGTTTGATATTGCTTCACTTTTAAGAGTAGATAGATAGAGTCTTGCAAGTTATTATCAGACTCTCTTTAATATTGGTGCAATTACCCCGAATGAAATAAGACGGGAATTAAATCTGCCAGCAATAGAGAATGGAGATAACGCATTTGTTCAGGTTAATATGAGTACATTAAAAAAAATAACAAAGGATGAAGAAAACACTGAAATTTGATGACGGTTCAATATTGGTAGGAAGTAGTAGTACTTTTACCGTGACACAGGAGGATTAGGGAAAGATAGATATATTTGATATGCCTTCAAAGTATATTTGGATAAGTAATAGAGGTATTTTAGATGGAGCAGATGATTATTAGGGAGATACTATATATATAGGAATATATCTTAGAGCTGGTTCTAAACGTTATAAATTAACTGTAGAGGATTTACAACCATTCAAATATGAGAATATTAAATGTAAGGTTATAGAAAAAATAAGTACAGAAGACGCTGTAGCAGTTGCAACTTTTTTAGATGGAACTAAGGAATATACTTTTGATTATGTTTTCTACTCCAGTAATAATGAAATAATTAAAATTGATTGTTTACAACAACCTTCTCAACAAATATGGATTGAAAAATTATCAAATCTCACTGAAGTTAACCTAAAGGGAAATACGCCTGTTATTAATATAACAGATAATCCAAAACTTACAAAGATAACTTGTGATTAGGCTATTCACCCAACAACTATTAAAATACTTAAAAATCCATTACTGACAACAGTCCCAGAGTTTGAGCCGGGAGTATATAATAATATGAAGAAGGCATTTGCTGGCTGTCCTAAACTTGATATGGATACTTCTGTATTCCAACTGTCAGGTGATTGTAGTGAAATGTTCAGCGGTACTGGTATTACAAGATTAGTAATTAATGACGCTGGTATTACCAGTATGCTATGGTTTGCACGTTCAGGTGCTTTTCAAACCCAAACCTTACAAGAAGTTGTAATTAATGGTACGCTTAATAAGTGTACGGATTTTATGGGTGCTTTTGATGGAAATGCTGGACTTAAAAAATGTGATATGTCAGGAGTTGACTTTGGGAAAGTAAGGTCATTACAAACTATGTTTAGGGGTTGTAAACAACTTACAACTGTAGGAATTAACTTTAATACTTTTGGGACTTATCTATCAGACGTTAGGTTTATGTTCGAAAATTCAGGGATTACTGATGATATTGTATTCACAGACTCAGCTAATCATATTATGAATTTTTATAATTTATGTAGTTCTTATACAAAAAAACTTGTTTTTCCAGCAGATAAACCATTAAAAATGAAAGACACTTCTTATGGCACAGCACTAAATAACGCTACAAGCCTTGAATACTTGAAATGGGATAATATAGGTAATAAAGAAAATCAAACAGCATTTAATTTTAATGCAAATACCAAATTGGGTACTGGTTCTGATGAAAACTTACAGGCATTTAAGAATTTATTTATAAATGCTTTTGATAGAAAGACAGCTGGATATGCTGTATGTACTGTAAGTCTTGCAGCTACTCAGAAAGCATTATTAACAGCGGAAGAGATTACAGCATTCGAGAACAAAGGATATAAAATAGCATGAAAGAACTAAGAAGTACTGAAATAAACAATAATGACAGTAGATTGATTACTGGTTATGCTTTAGTATTCAACAGCCCTACTGACAATCTTGGTGACTTTACTGAAATAATAGAGCCTACTGCATTGGACGGGGTATTAGAGGTAAGTGATGTACTGGCACTGCTTAACCATGACGAAAGCAGGGGAGTACTGGCAAGATACAGGAATGGTCAAGGGTCTTTGAAATTATATATAGATGAAAAGGGATTAAGATATGAGTTTGAGGCACCGCATACGGCATTAGGTGATGAGGTGATAGAAGGTATTAAAAGAGGAGATATTACGAATAGTTCTTTTGCTTTTACGGTAGAGGATGATGACTGGACGAATACCGACGGGCATTATACAAGAATTATTAAAAAGATAAGTAAACTGTATGATGTCAGTATGGTATATCATCCAGCCTATGATGCCACTTCTGTTAATTTAAGAGGACTGGATAAGATTAAACAGAAAGAGGAATTAGATATATATTACGGCAAATTAAAATCAGAACTTAAATGACAAAACTTGAATTGATTGACAAAAAAAATCAGTTGGAAAAAAGAGGTCTTGATATTCTTGAAGCAGCAGAGAAAGAGGAAAGAAAACTGAATAAAGAGGAGCAGATGGAATATGACGGTATAGTATTGGAGATGCGTGAATTATCAAATAAAATAAATCAAACAAACATTAAAACAGTTACTAAAATGGAAAAGAAAGATTTTAGTCTTATCAAAGCAATTAGAAGTGTTGCGAACAATCAGCAACTTGATGAAGCCTCAATGGCAGTAATTAACCAAGGTAAAGAGGAAATGCGTAAGAGTGGCGTTTCTTTCAGTGGTCAGATACAAATCCCTGTAGAGCAGAGAGCAACTGTAGAGGCAACTGTATAGAACGCTGGTAAGGAAACAGTAGCTACTGACAAGCTCAATATCCTTGGCCCAATTTATCAGAATATGGTATTAGCAAAGGCTGGTGCGCATTATATCACTGGTCTTGTCGGAACGGTGAGTCTACCAAAATACAGTGGTAGTACTGTAGGTTGGAAGGGAGAAATAGATGAGGCAGCAGACGGTGCTGGTACTTTCAGTGAGGTTACATTCTCTCCAAAGCGTCTTACTGCATACATTGATGTATCTAAGCAGTTCCTTATTCAGGACTCAGTAGGTGCAGAGGAGTTGCTTCGTAATGACCTTGTAAAGGCTATTTCTACCAAACTTGAAGAGACTATCTTGGGTAGTGCAGCAGGTGATGCTACAAAGCCAGCTGGTATCTTTAATGGAGCATAGAGTTATGACTTTACCACAGATGCCTATCAACAGACAGTAGATATGGAGTCTTCTCTTGATGGTTTTGACGGCTTGGCAGAAAAGGTATATATTGTTTCTCCAAGTGTAAAGGCAGAATTGAGAAAGCAGTCTAAGGATACTGGTAGTGGTCAGTTTACTTATATGAATGGAGAGATTAACGGTATTACTACTCTTTGTTCGAGCAAGGCACAGGGTATTGTACTTGGTGACTTCTCAAATTATTATATCTGCCAGTGGGGTGCCGTAAACTAAATCTGCGGCATATAAGAGTGATTTTATATGCTCTCATTGTGAGAGAAACACCCATTAATTCAGCTCCTTAATTGCTGGAACACCCTTAGAGATTATTAAACTACAAAGTAATACCTTTTACAGGTATAGGCTTGACAGTTCTAAAAATTAATAATATTGGGCAATCAGCAGCTAAACTGGTAACAGTAAGTTCAACGGACAGTAAGTCCTTTTTCAAGGCATAGGTATCAAGTGATACTGAAACGGGAGCCTCTTAAATTAATTTAAGATGATGATATGTTCTACTCTGTTATGAAAGTAACAGTATTTCCAAATAGGAAATATACGGATTAACGCCCCGTATCAATACAAGGAGATTTAGTAGTAGACCCCTATACTCAGGCTTCAAAGGGTTGTGTACGTCTTGTAGTAAACGCATACTTTGATGCTGGTGCAGTAAGAGATGAAGCATTTGTAGCCGTAACTGAGGCTTAATCCATAATTCATATTAAATGAAAGCAGTTACATTAGAAGAAGCCAAGAAGCATCTGAATATAGACAGTACTTTTACAGAGGATGATGACTATATACAGCAGTTAATATCTGTAGCAACTGAGGCTGTACTGATTAATGCTGACTGCGGCACTCTTGGGGATGGGGATAATAACCCGTCCCTGAGACATGCCATATTGCTTTTGATTGGAAACCTTTACGCCAATAGGGAAAGTACTACGTATTCTACAATTAATGAAGTGCCAAATGCTTTTAGATATTTAATTAATCTAAACAGAAATTGGTCAGTTGGATAATGCAAGCTGGAATATTAAAAGAAAGAATACAGGTACAGAAGCCAACAGTCAGAACGGATGAATATGGGGCTAATGTCATAGAGTATAATAATATTATAAATACACGTGCTGCTGTAATTAATAAAAGTGGTAATAGAGCAAATGAAAACGGAGAAATAGTATATAACTATATTAAATCATTTACAGTAAGATATTACCACAATATACAGGAGAATGATATTATTATATGGAATAATAAAAAGTACAGAATAACAGATATTGATGAAGTGAGAGATAAACAGTACAAGATAATTAATACGGAATTGATTAATGATTGAGGTTGATGATAGATAGGTAATCTCTTTACTTGATGACTTAACAGGAAGAGAAATAAAAAGGGTATAGAGATAGGTTTTAAGGTAGTCAGGTAATATTCTTGTTAAACAGGCAAGAGTAAATCTTAGATAGAATGTGAGAAATACAAACAAAAGGTCAAGATTTGGTAAATCCATGCAATCAGGAATTAAATAGAGGATTATAAAGAATAATGGAGATTTGGAGTCAAAGGTACATATAATGGGAGATTTCAGATTAAAATTCTTTGAACTTGGAACACAAGAAAGACATACCAAATCAGCAAAATCTTTAGCTGGATACCGTAGAGGAAAAGGAAGAAGAACAGGTAGGATTAAACCTTTGTATTTCTTCAAAAGAGCAAAGAATACTACTGAGCCAATTATCTTTAATAATATCAACAGAAGAATATCTGAGTCAATTTATAAAATATACAGCAGAAAATGACAGGATTAAGTATAGGAAAAGTTGTGTATAATATATTATCTTCTGACAAATCTTTCAAAGAGGCAATAGGTAATAGGATATATCCTTTAATAGCGGATGAAGGTACAATCTTTCCTTTTGTTATATACAGTAGAATAGGAATAGATGAACAGTCAACAAAGGATAATTCAGAGGAACAGATTAGAGTACTTATACAGGTTGCAGCAAATAATTATCAGTAGAGCATTGAAACAGCTGAAATAATCCGTGCAGCCATGGAGCATAAAAGCGGAACTTTTAATAATCTGTCAATAGAAGATATAATATTAGAGGATGCCAGTGAGGACTGGTTAGATGATACTTTTATACAAAACTTAAATTTTAATATATATTATGGGAAAAATTAAAGGTGGAAACCTGATGCTTTTTTTGAATGGTAAATCTATTGCATTTGCTACTTCACACACTTTGTCAATTAGTGGAGATACTCAGGATACTTCAAACAAAGATGAAGGCGGTGGTCTTTGGGGAGCAAATGAAGTTAGTACTTATACTTGGACTGTAAGTACAGAGAATATGTATGCAGACCAAGGTCTTTCAGATAACAGTTCTACTTATTCTGATTTATTCAAATTAATTGGTAAGGAACCTGTAGAAGCTGTATTTGCAGTAAAGAGTGAAACGGATAATACTATTCCAGCTACAGGTGGTTGGACTCCTAAAGTTCCAAAATATACTGGTAAGTTGGTTCTTACTTCACTTGAATTAAATGCACCAAACGGAGAATATGCTACATTTAGTGCAGAGTTTTAGGGCGTAGGTGAATTAAAAGAAATAACCGCGTAAGATATAATAAGCCTCTCTCAAATTGGGAGGGGCTTTTCTTTTTTTTAATATTAAAAATATGAATTATGGAAACTGTTACAATTAACGGAAAAGAATTTAAGGTAAAATATACACTTAGGTCAATGTTTATTTTTGAACAGATAAAAGGATGTGCTTTTCAGGTAACAACCTACATGGATAATATATTATTCCTGTATTGTATCATTCTTGCATCAAACAAGGATATTGAACTTACATTTGATGAGTTCTTGGATGCTATAGACGCAGATGCCACATTAGTGCAGAAAATATCAGAGTGCTTTCAAAAAGAGGCTCCTGTAAATCAGTTATTGGAAACTGGTAAAGGCAAAAAAAAACGCTGAGTATATCTGAACTATATGCCATTTTAGTTTTATATCTTCACTATCCTCCAAAGTATGTACTGGATGAAATGGAAACCTATGAAATGAACGCTGCATTAAAATATAGTTATTATGCCAACAAAGATACTTGGGAGGCAAATAGACTTACAGCGTATGTTATAGCACAAACCTACAGTAAAAAGAAACTTAGAGCAGAAGATATAATTGCGTTTCCTTGGGAAGAAAAATCAAAAGAAACTGCAATAACAAGAGAGGAGATAGAGAATTTAAGAAAAGAAGCATAGGAATTTATAAATGGCGGTGGATTTAGTAACAAGGCTGACACTGAAAAATCAACAGTTTCAGAACAGCCTCAATCAAAGTAAAAGACAGGTTAAAGACTTCAAAAGGTCTGTATCTGATACAGGTAGTATAAAGAACCTATAGGTATCATTTGGTAATTTAGCAAAAGGAATAGATAAAGGCAGTTTAAGTGTAGCGGATTTTTCAACCAGTTTAGTTGGTTTAGGAACAAAAGCTGGTGCTGTTGCTGCTGCTGTAGGGGCTGCTGCTGCTGTAATAGGAGTTATAGTTAGTAAATCAGTCCAGGCAAGAAGAGAAATGGAAAGTATGGAGGTTTCCTTTTCAGTTCTTACTGGAAGTATGGAAAGGGCAAAATCTCTTATAGGATAGATGAAGGAACTTGGTGCAGCCTCTCCATTACAGACTTCTGATATAGCAAAAGCAGGACAAACTTTAATGGGATTTGGCATAGATGTAAATAAAGTAATGCCTATTCTGAAACAGTTATCAGATATATCTATGGGAAATTCAGAAAGATTTTAGAGTTTGGCTTTAGCTTTTGCCCAAATGTCAGCACAGGGAAGATTAATGGGACAAGACTTAAATTAGATGATAAATGCGGGATTTAACCCATTACAGATTATATCTGAAAAGACAGGAAAAAGCATAGGGCAGTTAAAGGATGAAATGAGTAGAGGTAAGATTTCATCTTAGGATATTGCCAATGCTTTTGCCGCGGCTACTTAGGAAGGTGGCAAGTTTTACGGAATGACTGAAAAATTAGGAAAGTCATTAAATGGAATGTTTAATCAGCAACAGGATAAATTAAATCAATAGTGGGCAGAACTTGGAGAAAGAATAGCTCCAGCGGTTATAGGCGCAATGGAGCTAATTAGTGAAGCAATAGAAGTCTGTTTTGATTTATTTAATAAATACGTTGATATAATACAAGAATTTAATAATAGCTTCAAAGATGCAATTGGTGTTTCCTATTTTGAAGCAATAGGTGCGGTATTAAAGGTAGTATTAAAACTATTAAAAGGAGTAATTGCAGCATCAGCTTTAATGATGAAGTCTTATATTAAAATAGGCTTTTTTATTGTAAAAGTATGGGTCAAGGGTTATACCGCATTATATAAAGTATTAGGTAAGGTATGGAAGGCTTATGCTAAATTAGGAGCATATATTTCAGGAGCATTGACAAAGTATTTTGGTGGATTATATAGAGCCATTAAGCCAGTAGTAGATATGCTTGGTAGAATGTTAGGAAGAGCTTACAACTCCATAGATAATGCACTATTTCCAAAGAAGAAAGTATATAAAACCAAAAGTGGAAGAAACTTAAAGGAAGGTGAGGTCTATTCATATCAAAAGACTGAAAACGGTAAAAGATATGAATACACCAAGGGTATTAAAAACGGTAAACTGGTAACAATAGACAAGAGGGAAATATCAAAGGTAAACCAGTTAAATAATGTGCTTGATGATAATAACAAGGTGCTGAATAGAAATAAGAAGTCTATTGTTGATTAGAAGAAAATATATAATGATACCTTACAGGATTTGAAACTCCAATCAAATGAATTGGAAGATATTAAAACAAATATAAACTTAATAAATAAGGCTCTTAATAATTTACCAAGAACTTCTGTTTATAGAAATAACCTTGAAAAGATATTAAACCAGTAGTTGGGTAAGGAACAGAAGATAGAAATAGAATATATGTACTCAGAGGATTGGTATGAAAAGAATATCAGTGATTTATAGGATAGGTTGAAAAAGATTAATCCAGACACCAGTCCTGAAGACTATAATTATATAAAGAACCAAATCAAACAACTGATAAGGGAATATCAGAAACTACTATACTCACAAAATGAAGGTGATATTAATGAGTTATACAAAGAATTAAATAATGCTGGTGTAAAATATTTCCGCAACCCTACAGAAGATAATCTAAAAGAACTTGGAGAAAAGAGAAGAGAATATATAAATAAAGCATTGCCTGATTTGTAGGATAAAAAAGAGTATGCTGAAAGTGAATTAAATGTATGGCAGAATTTATACAGTAATATTCTAAAGTTATATGATGAGTTTTATTCTTTTGAAGGAAATAATTATGCAGAATTTATTAATAAAATTAGAGAGATATTTAATACTCAGTTTAACCTGAAAAAATTTATAGAGGAAAATTTCAAATCTTCTGATTTAACGGATGAACAAAAGAAATTATTTTCTAAACTTTTAGGAGAAAATATATCCTCTTCAAAAGAATACGCTTTACAACAGTTTTAGACTATATTTGCTTTTATTGATAAAAACAAGAAAACATTAATTAAAAAACTTGTCAATCTTAGGGAGAGAATAGATAATTTGACAGGGCGTCCTTACTCAAAGAATAGTTTGAATGACTTTAGCGCACAACTGGAGAATATACAAAATAATATCAATAACTTTGGTGATGCTTTAAGATTTGGAAAAAACCCGTTTGATATTAAATTTAACCTTACAAACTTAAAGGCCGCAAGGGAGTAGTATTAGTTGATGTATGAAGTCCAGCGCAAGATGCAGTTAATAAAACTCTCTACTGACCCACAGGCTGGCATTAACTTTGCATAGAATTTTGGTTTGTCCAATGAAACCTATGAACAGTTAATGAATTTATATACTTTAATGAAAAGTAATGCTGACATAGGAGTTAAAATGGCTTCTGCATTTGGTATGGCTGGATAGGCAATAGGAGACCTTGGAAATGCTTTTCAAAACAGTGGTCTTTCAAAGGCTGCATTAGTAGCTGCTGCTATAGGTAATATATTACTTGGTTTTGCTACTGCATCAGCGTAGGCTGGTAAAAAAGGTATGATATATTGGATAGCTGCCACTTTATCAGGTTTGGCTACTGTAGCATCTGTAATAGGTCAGTTGAGTTCTTATAGTACTGGTGGTATTATTGAGGGAAATTCAACACACGGAGATTAGATATTGGCAAGGGTAAATGCTGGAGAGATGATATTAAACCCAAGACAGCAGAGTAATCTTTTTGACATGCTGAATAGTGGAGTATCAGGAGGTAGTCCAAGTTCTGTAGAGTTTAAGATTAGAGGTGATGTCCTTTATGGGGTTTTGCACAATTTTAATAAAATACATAATAAAATCAGATAATGTATATAGGTTATTTCAGAGACAATAATGATGACTCACTATATACCGTAGAAATAGGAACAGGAAGTACTACTGAGATTACTCTTAGTGGTACTCCTTTTACTACTAAAATGGACAATAGTGATGATATAATATATAAGCCTGTAAAATATACAGGTGCTACAGTGGAGGCTATTACAGATGATATATTATATGACATATATAATACAGATAGTAGGTCAGTTCCAGTAATATTAAAGAAAGGTAATCAGATACTCTTTTCAGGCTACAACACTCCAAATGCCTATGATTAGGGTTTTGAGAAGAAAAGGGAATTAATACAGATAGAATGTATAGACGGACTGAGTACCTTGAAATATTACCCTTACAAGTAGAATGATAAACAGATACGGTCTTTTTGGTATATTATTAATAAGTTAATCAGTGAATGTAAGAGTTATAAATACTTTTATATCAGTAATAATATGCAGTTGGATAAAAATACTCCGTCAGATATTACAAAGGATTTATTTATATCAGAATAGAATTTCTTTGATGAGAAACAGGAAAACCAGACAGATGATGATATAGCTTGGAAGTGTAATGAGGTACTTGAAAATATAATGCAGTATTTAGGTTATACCTGCATCAGTAATGGGGATAGTGTATTTATATTAGATTATGACGCAATAAAGAAAGGAATTAATACCTATTACAAATATACAGTAGATAATGAAATAAGTGAACTGGTAACAGTAGATTATATTAAAAGGATAACAGGATAGGATTATAGTGAGAACGGTGCTACAGTCAGTTTAGATAATGTCTACAATAAGGTAAGGGTAACAGCAGAGTTAAATAGTTATGACAACACAATACCTGATTTGTTTGATTTGAAACTGAAAGATATTACAGCAAGGAATGATGACCAACAGACGGTCAATAATGATAAATATAGGACTATAACTAATCCTACTTCTACTTATATAGTTGGAGATAGAATAGAAACTACTATTACTCCTGATAGTAGTTGGACAGGTTGGTTTGGCAATAACAAAGCATATTTTACGGCACAGCAATACTTCAAGCCTGACAATGAATACTTGACAACTTATATGTATAAATGGGATGATGACTTTTGGAATAGGAATAAATCATTGGAGCAGTTGAATTATCCTGAAAGTTTTAATTATGCAGACTCTGTTTATAATAATACAAACTACTACGGTTGTATAATGCAAAGACAATAGGGAGAACCTATAGAGGTATCTATTGCAGATACTTGGCTTAATCCAAATCTGAGTAATGAGGAATTTACAAAACTGGTAAGTAAGGATATTAGTTCTTTGAATTTTACTGATAACTTTATGTTCCTGGTAAAAGGAGGAAATAAGCCAGTATTATATGCAGATAATACAAATGAAGACCCAAATCAGGCATATAACAGGTATTATAAAAGCCTGCCAATGTTTACCCTTAATTATCCTACTACTGCTCCTATAGGTGGAGATAATGCCTATATAATGATTACAGGTAGCGTTGTATGCAGTATTAATAGAAATAAGAGTTATATACTGAATGATTTTACTTTTCCCCATGCAAAGAGTTATAAGAGTACTGTTTGGGAGAAAAGAGCATATATATGGTGCCAGTTAAAAGTAGGCAATCTATACTGGAACGGTAAGAACTGGACTCAGGTAGAGAGTGATTTTAAGTTATATTTCTTGGATAAAGATAAGAAAGCACCTGAAGTAGCATATAAGGATAATAATATAAAGAATACTGTCAGTTGGTGGTATGGAGTAAGTGAAACGGGTACTGCTATTCCTATTCCTGAAAATACTATTATAAGCGGTAATATTAAATTCACTATGTACACTCCAATGCAGCAGTATGATGATGCGTAGTAGTCTTCAGGATAGGATGATATGCGTAGTTTCTATATATGGTTAAAAGATTTCCAAATAAAGGCAGTAATAGGAGACCCATCCTTTTCTGATAAAAATGACACGGATACTGAATATTCTATGATAATAGATGACAGCTCAGTAGTAGAACTGGATGATATAGATTTCAAGATTAATTCTTGGGATAACAAAAAACCAAATTATTCTTGTGTTTGTTACAAGGACGGCACAGGTTTTCATTTTGTAGATACTGTTTGGAACAAGGCATTATCAGAAGAAGTTACAGGTAGTACCTTTACCAAGGATGACAAGGAAATAGTATCAGACGGCTCTTTAAGACCTGAATGGTGGTATGTGTATAGGATATATAAGCAGTATAATAAACCCTCCGTTAAACTCAAACTTACTCTTAGAAATAATAATAATATATATGGTCTGTACACCTGTCATAATATGGATGGGAAATAGTTTATAGTGGATAATATAAATACAGATTACAGATACTGGAAAAGTGAAATTAATTTGATAGAAAAGAAATGAGGTTTATTAAATCAAATATTAAAAGAGAAAAGAATACTGTTGCAAGTCCTGTAAAGATAGTAAGAGCAGTAAATGATATAAGTTCTTTCCAGTTGGATATATGGGGACAACCTTTTAATGGTACAAGTAATATCAGCGGTGATTTATAGTCTGTAGGAAATATTACAATGACTGGGGATATTTCAATTAATAATATGAAGATTAGTTCAGACGGAGTATAGTTTGGCGGTTTGGAGTCATATACTTTTGATGGAAAGATTATAGCCCCTTCAGGAAAGATAGATAGTATAAGTGGTTCAAATGCCAATATAACCAATTTAAGAAGCGCTACAGGAACTATTAATAATATTAGTAGTAATTCTATCAGTAATACAGGATAGGTCATTACAAAGGATTTAACGGTAACCGGACAGGCCCATTTCTTCCAACTGGTAATAGATAAAGTAAAGTCTTCAGGAGGTGCTGCTATATTCAGTCCAGCAGATGGATTTAAGGTAGATATAGTAGAGGCATTTGATTAGACAGGACAATTAGTAGATAGTAATCCGTATTATTACAGGTTATACTGGAAGACTGGTGATTAGATAGAAAATCTATGGAGAAAGAAAGACCAGGCACTGTGTCAGACTTTTAATAAGAACGGTTAGAATAAATATTACTGGTCAGTAGTGACAGATGTTGGGACAGTAGAAAAGGAAGACGGAGTATTAGAGCCTGAAATGCATAATTATAACTTTATAGAAATATATGCACAACAGGTGTATGATTAGTCAGGTCTTCCTTGTATTGCTGGTACAGTTAATCCTGAAATAGGAGATAGTATAGTAATGTTAGGCAGTAGGAGCAAATATCCTGAAAGATAGAGTGCCCTTTATATCAGTTCCTATAATAGTATAGATTAGGGATTAAATGCTCCTTTTATAGCATAGTATAAAGGTATTTCAGATTTTGATTTAAGTAGTCATAGAGTATCTTGGTGGAGTCTTACAAGTAATAGGTTTACAGGTGATTTCAATGTAGTGACTGGAGGGCAAACAATGTCAGTACAGGATTATATTAACCAGTAGATAACTCAGAGTTCAGTAAATCTGAATAACTACAAAGCCTATGCAAAGAGTGAGACAGGACTTGATTTCACTTTAAGTGACAAGGCAGGAGATGACAGTTATCCATTTATAGGTATAGCAATAACTTCTAAAACTTAGAGTGAACTGACAGCAGCAGATTTTGTATGGATGAAGAAAGATACCACTTCACCAGTCTACAGGCTTATTCCTTTGAATGAATATGCAATAGTGGATAGGGATAGAATGATTATTATTAACTGCCAATATAAATTATTAAAGATAGAAGGAGGTACCTCAGTAGAACTTGATGCACTGCCAGTTGGTTTTACTCTTGACAGCAATGGCGGAACTCCAGTAATGAGAGATGGTATAATATCTTTGGATAATAGAATAAATAATGATTAGATAAATATTTGGATAAGACTTTTCAATAACGGTCTGTTGATAGATGAAAGAACTATACAGGTATCTATGGAGGCTGGTGTAGTATTCAGCATTACGGATGAGCTAACAGCCACCGTTACAGATAATACAGGTAATATAGCAAATCTACAAGTATAGGCTGACAATATTAATTTATCATTAAAGAATTTGAATGATGGCTTATCCAATACAGGAATTAATATAGAAAAAGGAAAGATTACTCTTAATGCAGATAATACTGAAATAACAGGTAATCTTAACCTGAGAGGAACTTTTACTACAGGTAGTGATACTTTTAACTGTAAGTTATTTGCTTTTACCTTTGATGGATATAATTATAGCGGATTATAGTCCAATGAAAACAAAGCGGGGCATCTGTACTTTACTGAAAGAAACGGAAACTTAGACGGAGAACTGGAATTAATAAATAGCGGTGGTGGATAGTCCATAATAAGAGGAGGCTATATATATACCACTGGTTATTTATACGGTGAGAAATTATATAATACAGTCCTTGATGGTTGTACTGAAAGAGTGGAATATATAACGGATGATACAGTTCTTGAAAAGTTTATAACAGATACGGATTAGATAGGTAATATTACAGTAGTCTGTAAAAAGGACAAGAAAGACCCTATAAAGATTAATCTGCCCGGTAGCGTCCAACTTAGAAATAATACGGTAATTACTGTAATAACTTTAGATACTTCAGTAATGATAGCAAAATTCAACAGTACTGATTATACTTCTTGGGGACAGCATAATATTATTAAATGTATTTGGATAGATAATCAGTGGCATAGTTGGTATGTAACACAATATAAACCTATAAAATGAACTGGAAAGATTTAACCTTCAAAGATAAAGCATAGTATCTCTGCGCAATAGCATTGATATTTAGCGGTATCTTAATAGCCTTCTTTTCATTCTTTCTTATTCATGATATATTAAGCGGAGTACTCATATATATAGGACAGGCATTTATTGCTGGTGGTTCTATATTTGGAGTAAGCATATATTTCAATGAACACTCAAAAGAACTGAAAGAGGATTTGCACAAATTGTTGGGAAATGAATTTAGAGGTAAAGAGAATATTTAAGGGGAATAAATATACAATAGGAAAACTGTATATAGATGGAAAATACTTCTGTGATACTATGGAACCACCTGTAAGATTAATAAAACCCAAAGCAATACCTTTAGGTAAATATAAGGTGATAATAAATAATAGTAACAAGTTTAACAAGCAATTACCTTTACTGTTAAACGTAGAAGGATTTGAAGGAATAAGAATACACAACGGCTCATACCCTGAAGACAGTTTGGGATGTATTCTTGTTGGTAAGAATAAAATAAAAGGAATGTTAGTAGATAGTAGATATACTTTAATGCAGTTAATGAATAAGTTAAAAGATGTTAAAGATATAAATATATAGTTGTCAGATTAAAATAATATAATAACTTTGCTTGCGGTTCTTTAGAACTTT
>OCHN01001093.1_pt1 | contig 23895 bp, 20 predicted proteins | sample 1538911 | NCBI WGS metagenome assembly OCHN01 (sample SAMN04571736, study PRJEB22368) | human gut metagenome | biome: human gut; material: stool | host: Homo sapiens | place: Luxembourg | collected 2013-01-11 | reverse complement strand
ATCCAGCCGCCAGCCGCAGCTGCCCGCCTCAATCCAACGCGGCACAACACCCTCGTGCGGCTGGAACATGAACTTCTGGTATTCCGGATTGTCCTTGCGCAGCTCCGGCAGGGAGAGAATGCCCCACCATGCCTTGTAGTCTTCCGGATAGTGGTTGAAGGTGTACCAGTCGTAGTAGGGGGAGGATTGCCCCTGATAGGCGCCGAGCGTCGGATAATGCCCGAAGTGGTTGAAGTACACGCTGTCTTCGCCTGTGTGGGAAAATACGCCGTCGAGCATCACGCGGATGCCGACTTTCTTCGCCGCTTCGCACAGTTCGGTGAACTCCGTGTTCGTGCCGCACAGCGGGTCAACCTGCGTGTAGTTGCCCGTGTCGTAGCGGTGATTCGACCGTGCGCGGAAAATCGGGTTCAGGTAGATAATGTCGATGCCCATGTCCTTCAGGTAGGGCAGCTTCTCCTGAATGCCGGTCAGCGTGCCGCCGTAGAAGTCCAGTTCCTGATACTTGCCGCCGCGCAGGTCGCCCACGCCCAACAGCTCTTCATCCCAATTCTGGTGGACATAGCGGTCTTTGCGGTCATCAACGGCTTTTGTTGGCGCATGGCGAAAACGATCAGGGAAAATCTGGTAGATATTCGCCCCGTGGAAGGCATTCGGCGTCTTGTAAGCCGGGTCATAGAGCGTAATCTGGAAGGATTCCGGCTCGCCGTGGTCATACGCGACACCGACGCCGCCAAGTTTGTCCGGCTGGTTGCCATAGCGGATGGTGCGGCCGTCCTTGCGGTAAATCAGGAAGTAATACCAGAAAAGCCCCGGCGTGGTCGGCAGGGGAATGGCAACTTCCCAGACATGCTCAGCGGTCGGCAGCATGGTGTAGCAAAGTTCTTCCGTCATCCAAGTGCGCAGGACGACGCTCGTCGCTTCGTCGCAGTGCAGGCGAATCAGAACATTGCTGCCAGCCGGAGCAGGGCCGGACGGCGTGCGATAAAATTCGTTGTGGGAATCGTGCAGCAGCATGATATCCATCCATCCAATCATCAATAATTGCGGAAACACGGCAAAAAAGCCCGAAATGCTCCGGACTTTTGAACCGGGAGCACTGCGGATGGATATTTTTCCGCAGTGCTCTCAAAAATATGCAGTTTATACCTTGCGCTTGAGCGGGTCAAGATGCCAAATGGTGTCGTTGTACTCGCGAATTGTGCGGTCGGAGCAGAAAACACCGGACATTGCGGTATTGATGACCGCCATGCGGTTCCACTTGTCGCGGTCGGCATAATCCGCGTCGATGCGGCGCTGCGCCATCGAGTACGAGCCGAAGTCTTTCAGGACGAAGAACGGATCGGCCATGTTGCCCCAGTCGCCAATCAGCAGGCTGTGATACAAATCCTGCAGGGCGCTCGGCGCGTCCGGCAACACGGTGCCGTCGATCATCTGGGTCAACGCCAGACGCAGTTCCTGATTCGTCTCAAAGATGGTCATCGGGTTGTAGTTGCGCTCACGGTACATATCCAGCACCGTGTCGGAACGCATACCGAAGATGTAGATGTTATCCATGCCGACCTGCTCGGAAATCTCGACGTTTGCGCCGTCCATCGTGCCGATCGTGATGGCGCCGTTCATCATGTACTTCATGTTGCCCGTGCCGCTGGCTTCCTTGGACGCGGTGGAAATCTGTTCGGAGATTTCGGTTGCCGGAATCAGCAGCTGCGCGCTGGACACGTCGTAGTTTTCGAGGAAGACGACCTGCAGCATCTTGCTGGCGCGCGGGTGCTTGGCAATCAGCGCGGACAGACCGTTGATGAAGCGGATAATCAGCTTGGCGCGGTTGTAGCCCGGCGCTGCCTTCGAGCCGAAGATGAACACACGCGGCCGCATGGTGAAGTTCGGGTCGTTGACGATGCGGTTGTACAGCACAAGGATGTGCAAAGCGTTGAGCATCTGACGCTTATATTCGTGCAGCCGCTTGGACTGTGCGTCGAAGATGAAGTTCGGGTCAACGATTGCACCCTGATGTTCTTTCAGGAAATTCGACAGGCGAACCTTATTGTTGTGCTTAATCTTCTCAAACTGCTCGCGGAACGCCGCGTCGTCAGCATAAGGCGCAAGGTCATGCAGCAATTCCGGATCTTTCACCCAGTCCGTGCCGATGGTGTCGCAGATAAGCTTGGTCAGTTCCGGGTTGCACGCCATCAGCCAGCGACGATGCGTGATGCCGTTGGTAATTGCGCTGAACTTCTCCGGCATAACGAGGTAGAAGTCGTGGAACGTCTCCTGCTTGAGGATATCGCCGTGCAGCTTGCTCACGCCGTTGGTGGAGAACGTCATGGCAACGCACAGGTTCGCCATGTGGATGTAACCGTAGGCAATAATCGCCATGCGACCCACGCGCTCCGCTTCGCCGGGGAAGAAGTTCCACAGGCGCGCGCAGAGACGCTTGTTCATTTCCACCAGAATCTGATAGATGCGCGGCAGCAGGCTCTTCACCATGTCTTCCGGCCACTTTTCGAGCGCTTCCGCCATGATGGTGTGGTTGGTGTACGCCATCGTGCGGCTGACAATCTGCTGCGCTTCGTCCCAGCCGAGGCCTTCTTCGTCCATCAGCAGGCGCATCAGTTCTGGAATCGCCAGACCCGGATGCGTGTCGTTGATGTGGATGACGACCTTCTCCGGCAGCTTGCTCCAGTTCGTGCCGTTGAGCTTCTTGAAGTCCTTGAGGATGTACTGGAGGGTGGCGGAGGTGAAGAAATACTGCTGCTTCAAGCGGAGCAGCTTGCCTTCGTAGTGGTTGTCTTCGGGGTAGAGGATGTTGGAGATAGCTTCCGCCAGTTCCTTTTCCTCCGACGCCTGCACATAGTGGCCGTGGTTGAAGTCGCTCAGGTCAATGCGCTTCGGGGCGCGGGCGCTCCACAGGCGCAGACTGTTGACGGTGGAGGTGTCATAGCCCACCAGCGGCATGTCGTAGGGGACAGCCTCGACCGTGTTGTAGCCGACGTGACGGAACACCGTGCGGCCGTTCTCGTTGCCCATTTCAACGTGACCGTTGAAGTGCACCTCGCAGGCGTCCTCCATTACGGGCATTTCCCACACGTTGCCGTTGCCCAGCCAGTAGTCCGGCAGCTCGACCTGCTGACCGTCCACAATCTTCTGGCGGAACAGACCGTATTCATAGCGGATGGAGCAGCCCATCGCAGGCAGGTCAAGGGACGCCAGCGAGTCCATGAAGCACGCTGCCAGACGGCCCAGACCGCCGTTGCCCAGCGCGGGTTCAGGCTCTTCCTGAAGCACCTTGTCCACGTCGATGTGCAGTTCGTCCAGTGCCTGCTTGTAGGCATCGAGCGAGACGAGGTTCAGGATGTTGGTGTATAGGCTGCGACCCATCAGAAATTCCACGGAGAGGTAAAATAGACGCTTGTTGTTGTTCGTCTTGCGTTCTTCGCGGGAAATCATCCATTTCTGCATGATCTGGTCGCGGACGGTGGAAGCCAGTGCGCGATAAATCTGCCCATTCGATGCTTCCTCGATGGTGCGGCCGTTATAGCGCTGCAGCTTGCCGATAATGGATGCCTTGATGGAATCCTTGTCAAAAGATGTCGTAGGCATGGGAATCCTCCTTTTATTTGCAAAGGGCTTTCGTGGAATGCCGTTGAATGCCCTGCTCCGGAATCAAACATTGCGATGCAAAATCATTGTTTGCATTGCCGTCGTGTATCATACCACAGAAATGGGAAAATGACAAGTATGCTTCCCGCCAGCTTCCACGACAATTTGTCTAAAAACGCCCAAATCCGCCAAAGAACGCTGACGAAAAGTATCGAAAACAGCGAAAACCCATTGTTTTAGCAGCAAAAACCGGGCTGCACAAGGGTTCGCAGCCCGGAAATGCCTCCGCAAATAATTATGCCGATTATTGCAGCAGATACAAACAGGTTACATACAGCCCAATGCACAGCAGCAGCAACCCGAAGGAAATGCTCACGCTCATGCTGCGGATGCCGCCGGAAATTTCGCGGAAGGAAGCGTCCAGCACATACTCGAAGTCCGTGCGCATCGGGTGGCGGTGCAGAATCGTGCGGTTAAGCAGCCGCGCCAGTGCATTCAGCGCGCGCCCCAGCGTGTAGGTGAAGCGGTTGCCGACTGGCACGGGCTTGCGCGTCTTGCGCATCCGGAAGATGGTCGCGCGGCTTGCCATCACGAGGTTTTCCGGCAGCTCCGCAATGAAGCGGAACACCAGTGTCAGCACCTGCGGCAGCAGCGTCAGCAGCAGCGGACGGTAGACGGCGTTCTCTAAGTCGAGCTTCTCGTTCCAGCGATTGACGTACAGGCGCACGCCGCTTTCGTCCTTGCGCGTCAGCAGCGGCAGGACAATCAGCAGATACACCGCCGCGCCGATGATGATGGAAATCGCCGCGCCCTGCAGGTTCTCCGCCGAGAAGTACGCAATCGCTTCCTTCAGCGCGGGTACGCCGAAGAACGACGCGCTTTTTGCCCCGAACGGTGTGAGCAGCAGCCCCGGCAGTGCGCCCAGGAAGGGGAGCACCGCCGCACTGCCCAGCAGCGCAAACGCGGTTGTGCCGTTCATGTAGTGCGTCATGCCGTCGAATTCCGCCTGACGGGTCGGGTGCTTCTGCCAGAAAATGCAGATGTACAGCTTCGCCATGTACGCGACGGTCAGTCCGCCGCTGATGAGGAAGAGCACCTCAATCGCCTTGTAGCCCATCCACACGCTGCCAGCTGCCTGCATTTCGCCAATCAGCTCCAGCAGCCCTTCGTGCAGCAGGCTCTTGCTGTTGTACCCGCTGCCCAGCGGCGGGATGCACGCAATGCTCAGCGCTCCCAGCAGGAACGCAATGTGCAGCAGCGGCTTTTTGCGCCCGAAGCCGCGGATATCATCAAGATTCAGTGCGTGCAGGTTCATGTACACCACGCCCGCCGCGATGAACAGCGTCAGCTTGATGAGCGAGTGGTTCAGCATGTGCATCACGCTGCCATACGCCGCCAGCGCGCCTTCGTCACCCAGCAGCACCATCACCGACAGCCCCAGCGTGATGAAGCCGATTTGGCTCATCGACGAGCAGGCGAGCGTCCGCTTAAGGTCGGTGGAGAACAGCGCCAGCAGTGCGCCGAGGAACATCGTAATCGCGGCGAAAATCATCAGCGCATTGCCGAACGCGGCGTTGCCTTGCATCAGGTTCGCACACAGCACAATCAGCCCGAACACGCCGGATTTTGTCAGGATGCCCGACAAAAGCGCCGACGCGGGCGCAGGCGCAACCGGGTGCGCTTTCGGCAGCCAGATATGCAGCGGGAACAGACCAGCCTTCGCGCCAAAGCCGACCAGCGTCAGCCATACCGCGACGGTTACATCCTGCTGCCCAATGGCGGCGCGCAGGGACGCAAAGTCGAGTGTCCCCAGCTGATGCTGCAAGAGGAACAAGCCCATCAGCGTCGTCAGACCGCCGATGACCGCCACCGCAAGGTACGTCGCCGCCGCCCGGAGTGCGCCCGGCGTTTCCTCCTGCGCGACCCATGCATAGCTGGCGAAGGACATGATTTCAAAGAACAGGAACGTCGTGCCGAGGTTGTCCGAGAGGAACACGCCCAGCGTCGCGCCGAGCGTTATCAGCGTGAAGAAGCTGTACCGCGCTTTGTTGCCGTGATGCTGGAAGTATTCCGGCGCAAACAGCCCCGTCATCATCCACATGAAGGCGGCGACGCAGCTGTACAGCCCGCGGAAGCCGTCCGCACGCAGATACAGCCCCAGCCCGCAGAAGCCGGGCAGGGCGACTTCGCCCTCCGGCAGGAACAGCAGTGCCGCGCTCAGCGCGAAAATCACAATGCCCGTGATGCTCACGAACCCGTTCATCATGCGTTCATCCCGGCGGCCAAGCATATAGGCGATGATGGCGGCGAGGAAGGGCAGGAAGGTCAGCAAAATCAGAATCCACGATGTCATCTTTCTTTCCTCCTGTCCTTAGAAAATCACACCGGCGGCAATATTCCGCAGGAATGTCACCAGCGGCTGCGACCACAGCCCCAGACCTATCATCAGCGCGCACAAAATCCCCATTGGCACGAGCATCATCCAGCTGGGGTCGAGCTTCTGCCCCGCCAATTGCGCCTGATCAGCGTTGAGCGGGCGGAAGTACATCGGCAGCGCGGCAGTGAAGAGGTAGATTGCCGTCAGGATGGCGGAGATGATGAGGCAGACAATCGCGACGGTTCCCATTGGCAGCTCCGTGGCGGACGCGGCGGTCAGCAGATTCCACTTGCTGACGAAGCCTGCCAGCGGCGGCGTGCCGACCAACGCAATGCTGCCCAGCAGGAAGATGCCGCACGTCACAGGCATAATCCTGCTGTATCCGCGCAGATCCTGCACATACTCCTTGCCGGTCTTGATGAGAATCGCGCCCGCGCAGTAGAACAGCGTAATCTTGATCACACCGTGAATCACCAGATGGCTCAAGCTGCCCGTCATGCCGTCGGGGGTCATCAGCGCCGCACCCATGAGCATGTAGGACAGGTTGGAGATGGTCGAGTACGCCAGACGGCGCTTGAAGTGCTGCTCGCGAACCGCCATTGTCGAACCGAAGAGAATCGTGAAGCAGCTAAGCAGCAAAGCGACCGTCTGCGCCCACGTCCCGTAGAGGAACGACGCGCCGAAGGAGTAGTAAATCACGCGCAGGATAGCATACGCGCCCGCGTTGACGACCGCCACCGCGTGCAGCAGCGCTGTCACGGGCGTCGGGGCGACAGAAGCCGCCGGCAGCCATGCGTACATCGGGAAAACAGCCGCTTTCGTGCCGAAACCGACGAACGCCAGCAGGAACACGAATTTCAGCAGTTCTTCCATCCCGCTGATTTTTTCCGCGTCCAGCACGCCGCCGAGCACAAAGTCCGTCGTCGTGCCGTAGTAGATGATGAACACCAGCGCAATGAACGCCAGCGCCGCGCCGGAGATGGAGAAGGTGAGGTACTTGCGCCCTGCGCGGATGGACATGGTGTCCTTCTTGTGGATGACAAGCGGCAGGGTAATCAGCGTCAGGCACTCATAAAAGACGTAGAGCGAGAACAGGTTCGCCGAGAACGCGACGGCCAGCGTGACGGCGTAGCTCATCGTGTAGTAGCTGAAGAACGTGTTCGGACGCTCCTCGTGCTGCATGTACTCAAAGCCGTACAGCGACGCCAGCGGCCAGAGGATGGATACCAGCCCTGCGAAAATGCAGCTCATGCCGTCCACGCGGAACGCAAGCGCCAGCTCACTGTTCATGTGGCAGAGGACGTAGGTGGTATCCGTGCGGGTGAGCAGCAGCACCCACGTCAGGATGCTTGTCGCCAGCACGATGGTTTCAACGTAGATTCCGCGGGATTTCGCGCTGGAAAAGCACATCAGTCCCATTGCCGCGCCGCCAAGCATGGGCAGCGCGATGGTCAGGAATAACAGCATATGCGCTTCCTCCTTACAGCAGTGCGGTCAAAATGGGGGAAAGAAGGTCAGTCAGCAGCGACGGGAACATGCCCAGCACCACTGACAGCACCGTCAGCACCAGCATGGGAATGAGCATCGACGCGGACGCTTCGCACTTTTCGCCGACTTGTGCGTCTTTTCCGGGGAAGAAGCCGCGCAGAACAATCGGCATCAGGTAGCCAGCCGTCAGCAGGGCGGAGAGCAGCAGCACAACGGGTCCAAACCAGTTCAGCCATGAAGCTACGCCCGTCATGGCAAGGCTGCCCTGCGCCAGCTCCCACTTGCTGAAAAAGCCCAGACACGGCGGAATGCCAATCAGCCCAAGGCTTCCAATCGCGAAGCACCACATCGTGACCGGCATCCGCTTGCCGATACCGCGGAGGGCATCCACCTGCGTTTCGCCTGTTTTCAAGATGACTGCGCCAGCGCCCATGAACAGCACGTCCTTGACCAGCGAGTGGCACACGACGTGCAGCATGGCGCCGAGCAGCCCCAGCGGATGCAGCGTGCTCAACCCGAACACGACGTAGCTCACCTGACTGACCGTAGACCATGCCAGCCGCTTTTTGAGGTGATGCTCCCGGTACGCCAGCAGCGAACCGATGAAAACCGTCAAGAGCGAGAGTGCCATCAGCACCGTCTGCACCCACGTTCCGCGCAGGTTCTGTGCGCCGAGGAAGCAGTAAATGACGCGCAAAAGACCCAGCACGCCCGCTTTCGTAATGACGCCGGACAACACCGCCGACGCCGGGGAAGGCGCGGCCGGGTGCGCCGTCGGCAGCCAGCCGTGCAGCGGATACAGACCCGCCTTCGCGCCGAAGCCCAGCAGCATCACGCTGCCAATCGCCAGCACAAAGCCCTCGTGCCCCGCGACTTTCGCCATGTCCAGCGCACCGCCGGGCGCGAAGGACAGCGACTGCGCGTACGGGGCAATCGCGAAAATGCCCAGCAGCACCAGTGACGCGCCGACGACGGAGTAAATCAGGTACTTAATGCCCGCCGCGACCGCTTCCTTGCTGCCGGAGTGCATCACCAGCGGCATGGTCAGCAGCGTCATGGCTTCGTAGAACATGTAGAAGGTGACCAGACTCCCGGACATGCACAGCCCCATCAGCACGCCCAGCGTCAGCAGATACAGGCAGTAGAAGCGCTTTTCATGCCCCTCGTGCGCCATGTAGTCAAACGAGTAGAACCCCGCCGCCGCCCAGACGAACGCCATCAGCACACAGAAACACATGCCGATGCCGTCCACATGCAGCGCAATCTCCACGTTGTCCGACAGCGTGAAGAGCGTCAGGTCGCGCCCAGACGTCAGAAACGCCGGAAGCAGCGACACGAGCGTCAAAATCAACCCGATTTGCACCGTCAGGCGGCGGATTTTCCCCTCCGCGAACGGCTTTGTCAGCAGAAGCAGCCCCGCCAGCATGGGCAGCAGCAGAGGAAGAAGCAGCCATAGATTCATTATTCGTTTCCTCCCTTACCCAAATGTTGCCAAACCCGCGGTGATGGCGCTGACGAAGGTTTGCGCGAAAAGCCCAAGCGCCACATTGACGATGGAGAAAGCCACCAGAGAGGCGTTGAAGCAGAAGCCGCGCTGACCGCGGGCGACGGAATACACCGCCCCCGGCACGGGCTTGCGGTAGAGCGTAATCACTGTGCGCAGGAAGTACAGCGTGTTCAGCCACGTCGAAATTGCCAGCGTAATTAGCACCAGCATCGTCCGCGCACCGCCGACATCCATCGCGGCAAGGGCGAAATTCAGCTTCGATGCGAATCCGCCGAGGAACGGGAAGCCGACCATGCTCAGCGCGCCGATGGTGAAAGCCACGCCCGCAATCGGGCTGCGGAAGCCCGCACCGCGCAGGTCACGGAACTTCTTGGAGTTGTTGGAAGCGTCCGCTAAGCCGCCTGCGGCAAGGAAGAGCATACTCTTGCACACCGCGTGGCTGAAGATGTGGAACGTTGCCGCCATCATGCCTTCATCCGTACCCAGACCGATGCCCATGAAGACATAGCCAATCTGCGCGACGGAGGAGAACGCAATCATCCGGCGAATGTCGGTCTGACGAATGGCGGAAATGCTGCCCATCACCATGCCAACAAGCGCGAAAACGAACAGCACATCCTGAATCCCGGTGGAGACGATGACGTCCAGCCCAATTACGCGGTACATAATCTTCATCAGCAGGAAGATGTAGCCCTTGCTGACCAAGGAGGACAGCACCGCAGCGGACGTCGGGGTAGAATAGGCGTAGGCATCCGGCACCCATGTGTGGAACGGGAAGAGGGCGCTCTTGATGGACAGACCGATGGAAATCAGCGCGACGACAACCGTCAGCGGCACTTGATACTGCCCGGACTTCGCCAGCGCCGCAACCGCTTCCTTCATGTTGCTCATCAGCAGGTGACCCGTCAGGTCATACAGCAGGATGATGCCCAGCAGGAAAAGACCTGAGCCGATCAGGTTCATGATCATGTAGCGCGTCGCGGCGACGAGCGTGCGCCCGCGCTTGCGGATGGCAATCAGCGCACACGCCGCCAGCGTCATGATTTCAAGGAAGACGTAGGCGGTGAAAATATCGTTCGTGTACACTTGCGCCATCAGCGCCGCCGTCAGCAGCAGCAGCACGACGTAGTACAGGCTGACCTTGTTCTGGTCAATGTGCTCGTCAATCTTTTTCAAGCCGCCGAGCAGGCTCAGCAGCATAATCAGGCTGAAGAACAGGGCAGTCACGGCCTCCAACTGACCCGCGCGGATTTCGTTGCCCCACGGCGCGGGAAAGTGACCCATCATGTAGGTGTAGCTCTCCGCGCCGGATGCGAAAATGGCGGAAATCACGCCGGAGAGCGACGTGACCACCAGCAGCGCGAACATCGTCCAGTACCGCGCCCACCGGGGCTTGAGGACGCTGGTCACTGCCGCCGAACCCAGCGGCAGCAGGATGCACAGATAGGGGATGGAATGCCAGAGCGGCTGTGACATCAGGTTTCCTCCTCCTTCCGGCAGAGTGCGGTAATCTCGTCAATATCCAGCGTGTGATACTGCCGATAGAGCCGGACGGTCAGCGCGAGCATCAGCGCCGTCACCGACACGGAGACGACGATGCCCGTCAGCACCAGACCTGCCGGAATGGGGTTGATGTAGGCTTCCATGGACGTAATGCCGTCCACCACAATCGGCGCTTTCCGCCCTGCAATGTAGCCCTTGACAGCCAGAAAGAGGTAAATGGCGCTGTCCATCATCGAGAAACCGATAATTTTCTTAATCATGTTCTTGTGCAGCAGCAGCGTTGTGAAGCCGATGCCGAAGAGAATCATGGCAGCCATTTCTTCGTAGTTTGTAAAATTCATGGCTTACATGTCCCCCTTTCTGAAAAGCGTATAGAAGGCATACATCGTGCAGCAGACGACCAGTCCGACGGCGATGTTCAGGTACGGAATCAGCCCTGCGGAGAAAATCATGCCGGGCGTACCCGTTGTGATGATGGAAGGCAGATGGTTCGCGCCGGTGAAGAAGCTGTACGCCTTGCTCAGCGCATAGAACGACAGCGCGACGCAGGACACAATCTTGAACGTCGTGAAAGTGAAGAAACGCTCTGTGCGCTTGAAGCCGAACGCGTTCAGGTACAGAATCAGTCCTGCGCCCATAATCGCGCCGCCGGAGAAGCCGCCGCCGGGGGAAATATGTCCGTTCAAAATGACGTACACGCCGAACATGAGAATCAGCGGCACAAGAAAATTCGCCGCGTGCTGCAGGATGGCGTCGTTCTTCGGCTCATACATGCGGTCGTCGGCTTCGGCTTCCAGCTGTTCGGTGGAGGGCTTGCCGTCCTTGCTGCCGGATACGCGCAGCAGAATCAGCACCGAGCAGGCGGCAATGAACAGCACGTTCGATTCGCCCAAGGTGTCAAATGCGCGGTAGTCCAGAATCATGCCCGCAACGATGTTGACCGCGCCAGTTTCCTCCATGCCCTTCTCAATGTAGCGCTGGCTGACTTCGTTGTTGACCGGGTTGTCGGGATTGCCGAACGGCGGCAGGTAGCTGGCCGTCTGCAGCAGCACCCAGATGATGGAGAAGCACACAACCACCGCCAGCAGACGGTACAGCCACGTCAGCAGCTTCTTGCCGCGCGTGTGCGCCCATTGATGATAGCGCTCGTACAGCGTCTCGTCCTTGTCCAAACTCTCCTGACGGTGCTGCTCGAATTTCGTTTCGCGGGTGAGGGCGTCCTGCGAGTCGGGCAGCAGGTGTTCTTCACTGCCTTCGTCCAGTTCGTGCGCCATGGCATCATCGAGCAGACCCGAACCGCCGTCCAGCCACTTCAGCAGCCGCGGAAACCAGCTTTTTTCATAATTATTCCTGATCTTCGCCATGCCGCGCCACCCCTTCCTGAACGTTGTTTGTGGTCTTGTCCGTGCCCTTTTGGATGTCGATGGCGTGGATTTTCTTCAGCGTCACGAACAGAAGCAGGCTTGTGATGCCTGCGCCGACAGCCGCTTCGGTAATTGCAAGGTCGGGTGATTCCAGCAGAATCCAGATAACGCTCATCGCCAGCGACTGCCCCATGAAGATGACCAGCGCCGTCAGCAGATTCTTCGTCAGCGAGACGGAGACAGCGCAGCTGATGATGAATACCAGCAGCAGAATATGCAGCACCTGCATGGTCAGTCGCCCTCCTTTTCGTGCTGAACCGCCGTTTCGTCCATGACGGTCATGTCCTTTTCCAACTCGTCGTTGATGGTCACTTCCAGCCGCCCAATCAGGTGCGACGCGACGGGGCTGGTAATCCACAAAAACAGAATCACGACGACCATTTTTGCCGTCGCCACGGTAAAGCCGGTCGCGACGGACAGACCGGAGAGCATCAGAAAAATGCTGACCGTGTCCATCAGCGAAGCAGCGTGAATGCGCGTGAGGGCATAGCGGAAGCGGTACAGCCCCAAGACGCTGGAAATCATGCAGAATACACCGGCAAGCGTCAGCAGGGCGGCAATCACAAAACGGAAAATCTGCCAGAAGTCATTCATGCGCTTCACCCTCTTTCGCCTGATTTTCTGCCGCTTCCCGGCGGCGGCGCTTTTCGCGGTAGACGCCCATGTAAATCTTCGTCAGCAGCACGACCGCGAGGAAGGACAGCATCGTGTAAATCATCGCGATGTCCACCAGATACCCCTCGTTCATCAGGAATGCCAGCACGCAGATGGTGATAACAATCAGCGTACCCATCATGTTGATGGAAATCACGCGGTCGGCAATGCGCGGCCCGCGGATGGCGCGAATCAGGCAGAACAGCAGCAGTACGCCGATGACAATCAGCGTCCCATTGTAGAGAAATGCGTAGGCATCCGTCATGCTTTTTTCGCTCCCTTCTTGGATTTCTTGGCTTTCGGCGTTCCTTCCACCGCCATCACGCGGCGCTCCATCTCAAACCCCTCCTTGCCCACGTCAAAGGACGTGTCAAGGCAGTGGATGAGGAACAAATCGTCGTGCATGTCCACGGTAATCGTACCGGGCGTCATGGTGATGGAGTTCGCCAGCACCACTTTGCCGGGCAGTGTCCGCACATGGGTGTGGAATGAGGTGATTTCCGGCTCAACAACGAGCTTCGGCGACCAGACGAGTTTGATCGTCGCCCACGCCGAGAGGAAAACCTCCTTCACCAGATACAGAAAGTACCCGATGATGCGCGGCAGACGGCGCACAATCGCCCATTCCTTCTTTGGCGAGTAACCCATGAACTTGACGATGAACGCGTACAGCGCCGCCGAGACAACCAGCCCAATCAGCGCAATTTCGAGCGTCCAGCTGCCGTTGAGCAGCACCCAGAAACCAAAAAGCAGAAAAAACATCCCGTAACCTCCTTGTACCGCACGCGGGAGACGCGGTAAAAAATCAGTCCGCCGTCTATTCTATATCTTCCTATTAAATATGTCAACAGGGAAAACGATAAAATTCGCGGGAAAAATCAACACGCTGACTTTTTATGCTGGACGGTGTTTTTTTCTGTCAGGCAGACTGACTTCGGAATGGAAAGCCCGCACGGGTGTACTTGTCATATGATGGCGGATGTGCTATAATGTCGATATTCGGCACAAACGCCGGAGGAAGAAAGGAAGAAACACGATGAAAAAACTGACAGCATTGCTGGTGCTGATGCTGACGATGGTGCTGTCCATTCTGCCGGCGCAGGCGGAGGTGGAGCGCTCGAAGCTGCTGGATGCTGCCTTTTCCATGCTGGAAGAGGGGAACGACTTTGTGCGCCGCTACAATGAAATGACCGGCGCTGAGGTGACAGCGACGTTTGTGGATGGCTGCCCGTATTTCTTCGGCGGCAAGGCAGATGACGAAACGACATTGACGCGCCTGTTCTCCCGCGCGCCGCTGTACAGCAAGCGCGAAATCTGGGAGCAGACCCGCTTCTATGACAAGGGTTCGTACTATCTCTATGGACTGGACTGTTCCGGCTTCACGCAGTGGGTGTATGCCGAGGCGGGGCTGCCGAAGCATGACAGCCTGTCCAACATGATTCTGCAGTATGGCAAGTACGGCAAGAACCATGTGTACAGCCACCGCAAGGGCAAGGGAATGCCGTCGTATGACAAACTGGCGGAGAACCTGCAGGTGGGCGATCTGCTGGTGGCGAAGAAGCGTGCGCGCCATATCATGATGTTCATCGGCACGCTGCGCGATTTTGGCTACACAGAGGAGGAACTGCCGGAGCTTGCGCCGTATCTGGATTACGCGCTGGTGATTCACTGCGGGCCGAATTTCGCTTATACAGACCGCATTCAGGCGTTCCTTGATGCCCATCAGGATGATTCCTACTACAAGGGGGTCAAGACGACCGACGGCGGCGTGGCGATTTCCATCATCGGCGTGCCGTTCGAGGATGCGCCCAATCGTGGCTCGTACGGGGTCAACGACTTTGCGTGGTTCGATATGCCCGACGGCTATAAGCTGACGATTTGGGATCTGCCGAGCGCGACATCCTTCTGCTGGTTCCGCATGAATCCCTGAAAATGCCGCCGCTGGTTGCAGAAATACGCAGAAAGAACATTTCTCGCTTGCAATTCCGCCGCCTTTGCGATAGAATAAACTGATATCCTTTTCACAAGAGGGAGGAAGGCACAATATGTTTCCCATTGTCAAAAAGCGTGTGCTGAATGAAACGGTCACGCTCATGGAAATCGAAGCGCCGCTGGTGGCGCGCAAGGCGCTGCCGGGGCAGTTCATCATCTTCCGCATTGATGAGGAAGGCGAACGCATCCCGCTGACCATTGCCGGTTACGACCGCGAGAAGGACACTGTCACCATCATCTTCCAGAAAGTCGGCTACACGACCATGAAGCTCGATACGCTGAACGAGGGCGACGCGCTGCTGGATTTCGTCGGCCCGCTGGGTGAGCCGAGCCATACCGAGGGCGTCAAGCGCGCGGCGGTCATCGGTGGCGGTCTGGGCGTGGCGATTGCCTATCCGCAGGCAAAGGCGCTGCACGAGGCAGGCTGCGAGGTGGACTTGATTGTCGGCTTCCGCAACGAACACCTCATCATCCTGAAGGATGAATTGGCGGCGGCCTGCACCGACCTGACCATCATGACCGACGACGGTTCGAACGGCAACAAGGGCTTTGTGACGCAGGCGCTTCAGGCGAAGCTTGATGCAGGCAAGGCGTACGACGAAGTGATTGCCATCGGCCCGCTGCCGATGATGAAGGCCGTATGCGACCTGACCAAGCCCAAGGACATCAAGACCATCGTGTCCATGAACCCGATTATGATTGATGGCACGGGCATGTGCGGCGGCTGCCGCGTGACGGTTGGCGGCGTGACGAAATTCGCGTGCGTGGACGGCCCGGACTTTGATGGGCATCAGGTGGACTGGGCGGAAGCGATTTCCCGCAGCCGCATGTTCCGCCCGGAAGAGCAGCGGGCGATGGAAAAGCTCCACAAGTGCCGCCTGACGGGAGGTGTTCGATAATGCCGAACATGAGTCTTCAGAAGCATCCGATGCCGGAGCAGCAGCCGGACATTCGCACGATGAATTTCAAGGAAGTCGCGCTGGGCTATACCCGCGAAATCGCCATGGAGGAAGCTGACCGCTGCCTGCATTGCAAGAATGCGCCCTGCGTCAAGGGCTGCCCGGTGAATGTGCCGATTCCGGACTTCATCGCGCATATCAAGAAGGGCGAGTTCCAAGAAGCGTATGAGACGATTCGCTTGCAGAACGGCCTTCCGGCGATCTGCGGCCGCGTCTGCCCGCAGGAAACGCAGTGCGAAAGCAAGTGCGTCCGCGGTATCAAGGGCGAACCGGTCGCTATTGGCCGTCTGGAACGCTTTGCGGCGGACTATGCCATGACCGAGGGCACGGTGTCCGCGGAAACAGCAGCGCCGACGGGCAAGAAAGCGGCAGTTGTCGGCTCTGGCCCCGCGGGTCTGACCTGCGCGGCGGATTTGGCGCGCGCGGGCTGGGACGTGACCGTCTACGAAGCGCTCCATACCCCCGGCGGCGTGCTGATGTACGGCATCCCGGAGTTCCGTCTGCCGAAAGCGCTCGTGCAGAAGGAAATCGACAATATCCGCAAGTTGGGCGTGAAAATCGTCACGAATGCGGTTGTCGGCCGTGCCATGACGGTGGAAGAGCTGCTGGAAGAGGGCAACGACGCGGTGTTCGTCGGTTCGGGCGCGGGTCTGCCGAACTTCCAGAAGATTCCCGGCGAAAGCCTCTGCGGCGTGTATTCCGCCAATGAGTTCCTGACCCGCATCAACCTCATGCGCGCCTACACCTTCCCGGAGCATGATACGCCCGTGAAGGTCGGTCAGCGCGTGGCAGTCATTGGCGGCGGCAACGTCGCGATGGACGCTGCCCGCTGTGCGCGCCGTCTGGGGGCGGATGTGTCGATCGTCTACCGCCGCAGCGAGGCGGAAATGCCCGCCCGCAAAGAGGAAGTCCACCACGCTAAGGAGGAAGGCATCCACTTCCGGATGCTGACGAACCCCAAGGCGATTCTGGGCGATGAAAACGGCTTTGTCCGCGCCATGACGTGCGTGGAAATGGAACTGGGCGAGCCGGACGAGCGCGGACGCCGCCGTCCCGTGCCGAAGCCCGGCAGCGAGTTCGACCTGCCCGTGGAGACGGTCGTTGTCGCTATCGGCAACAGCCCGAATCCGCTGATTAAGAAAACCACGCCTGACCTGCCGACCGAAACGTGGGGCGGCATCACGACGGACGAACACGGCCGCACGGGCAAAAAGCATGTCTATGCGGGCGGCGACGCCGTGACGGGCGCTGCGACGGTTATTCTGGCAATGGGCGCTGGCAAAAAGGCGGCGCAGGCCATTCTGGAAGACGCCGCGAAAGACGAATAAACAAATCAGGACGCCTGACCGTGCTTGCGGCGGGCGTCTTTTTTTGCGCTCGACAAATCAGAAAAATAGGTGTATAATGGAAGTGGCAAGAGAAGAGATAGGAGGGGACACCCATGAGCAAAGGTAAGCGACTGGTATTGGCATTGGTGCTGCTGGTGACGTTTTGCACCGTGGCGATTGCGGCATCCCCGAAGGTGGACAGCATTCTGCAGGAGCACGACGTGCTTGTGCCGTTCTTCCTGCCGCGTACGCTTTTCACCATCACGCCGCAGGGCGACGACGTAACATGGTCAATCAGCCGGAAGAACGGCGACGAATGGGAGGACGCGACCGTTTCGTGGGATCAGTCCACACCACTGCAGGGCGAAATCGGCGCGGACGACGGTCAGCAGCGCATCTGGTGGAATTTCAAGAATTACGGCGACAACACCGGACATGACGGCGGCGTGACGCATCGGCTGGACGTCAAGGTCAACGGCGAAACGGTCACGCAGGTGGATTTTGATGTGACCTATGTGCCGGAGCTGGGGCTGGACTACATTTCCCTGCGCGACTGGAAGACGGAAGAAGACTTGAAGGCAGCAAAGTACGCGTGGTACAACAAGGCGGAGGTTTGCTCGTTCGGCCCGCAGTTCAAGGAGGCTTGCGATGAGCTGACGGACGAGTGGTACCGCTTCTCTGTCGTTGATTTGAGCCAGCAGGGCACGCAGGTGTTCGACATGATTGCGAACGACACTTGGCATCTTGGCTATGTGACCGTGACGGTGGACGGCGATTGGGCGCAGGTGGATTATTTCTGCTCCGAAGACCTTGACCCGGACAGCCAGTGGGATCAGGTGCATGTCTACCGCGAGTTCTTCACCTTCTTCCGCAGCACGGAGGAGGTGCACCGCCTGACGCCGCGGCGCATTGAATCGCCGTTCACCTTCGGCAAGCCGTTCCGCATTTCAGATTATTTCAGCGATGACCGTGTGGCGCTGCTCTACGTCAACAATCTGATGTCTTTCAGTACGGCAAACCCGTATGTGACGCGTTTCGGAATGAATAAACCGGAAAATCAGGATACGCTCAACGCCATGAAAGCGCTGATGAATCACGCGCTGTAACGGGGGACGGCACACGCCGCCCCTTTTTTCTGCGGCATGATGGCGCATTTGTCCCCGCGAACCCTTGAAATTTGCGCGGGGATGCTGTATACTATCAAAGGGGCTTATGCGCCCGAAAGGAGACCGGCAAATGAAACTGATTATTGCAATCGTGCAGGATGAAGATGCCTCCCGGCTGGTGAATCAGCTGATGAAAGCCGGAATCGGCGTGACGAAGCTGGCGACGACCGGCGGCTTTCTGCGTGCGGGAAACACGACGCTGCTCATCGGCGTGGATGACGCGAAACTGCAGGGAACGCTGGATATTATCGAGAAAGTCTGCAAGTCGCGGAAGCAGATGGCGGCATCCCCGACACCGATGGGCGGCGCGAGCAATGTCTACACATCTTTCCCGATGGAAGTGACGGTTGGCGGTGCGACAGTGTTCGTTCTGACAGTCGATCAGTTCATGAAACTTTGAGGGAGATCGTCAAATGGCGGCACAGACAGGGAATACAGCGCCCGTTCTGAGCGATTTTGAGGGACAGGGCGCTGTTTATGATGGCTTGATGCGCACGCTGCACGACGGCACGTTCGTTCACGCGTACCTCATTACCGGGCTGGAAGGCATGGGCAAGCGGACGCTGGCGCGGTTGCTGGCGCAGTATTGGCTCTGTCAGGCGCCGGAGGGGGAGAAACGTCCCTGCGGTGTATGCCGGGCGTGCCAGCAGGTGCGGGACGGGACGCACGCGGACTTGGTCATCATTGCGCCCGGCAAACCGATTAGCCCGGACGTGCGCCCTGACATGAAGTCCATCCCGGTGGATGAAATTCGTGCGCTGATTGCGATTACGGCCCGCCACACATTCGAGGGCGGACGGCGTGTTGTGCTGATTGAACAGGCAGACAAGATGAATCCACCCGCGCAGAACGCCCTGCTCAAAACGCTGGAAGAGCCTGTGCCGGGCACGATTTTTCTGCTGATGACGGAATCGCCGTCGCTGCTGCTGCCGACGATTGTCAGCCGCTGCCGCGAACTGAAGCTGCATCCGTGGGATGACCGAACGGTGCTGTCCGTATTGGAAAAGCACGGCGTGACGGGTCAGCGCGCGCAGGAGGCACTGCATGTCAGCGGCGGATCAATCGGCAAAGCGCTGGCGGTCGCGGGCGACGAACAGTATTGGCAGCGGCGGAGCGAGGTCATGCGCGATTTCTTCGCCTTGGAGCGGCGGAGCGATATTCTGCGCATATCCAGCACATGGAAAGACCGCAAGGACGACGCGGAAGAGCTGCTCGACGATGTGGAGGACATGCTGCGGACGCTGCTGCTGTGCCATTTGGGGCAGCGGAGCGAAAGCGCCGTGACGCCTTATCCGGCGGCGTGGCAGCGGTTCAGCCGCGAGGGAGAATTATCCGCCATGATGCGTCTGCTGGATGCCGTTGCACAGGCACGGCAGATGCGGGCGAATCAGGTGACATGGCAGGCAGTGGTCGAACGGCTGCTGCTGAGCCTGATGGAGGAAAAAAGCAAATGGTCAACGTAATTGGCGTTCGATTTGAGAACGCGGGAAAGCTGTATTTTTTCACGCCCGGTGCGCTCTGGCCCACGCCGGGTGATTTTGTGATTGTTGAGACGACGCGGGGCATTGAGTTCGGTGAGGTCGTCACAGAAGTGCGCGAAATTGACGACACGAAGCTGACCGCGCCGCTCAAGCAGGTTGTCCGCATCGCGACGGAAGAGGACATCCTCCACGACAAGGAGAATAAGGCGGCGGAGAAGGAAGCCTTCACCATCTGCCAGAAAAAGATTGCCGACCACAAGCTGGATATGAAGCTGGTCAGCGTCGAATATACGTTTGACAACAAGACGATTCTGTTCTACTTTACGGCGAACGGGCGTGTGGACTTCCGCAGCCTGGTCAAGGACTTGGCGGGTGTGTTCAAGACGCGCATTGAGCTGCGGCAGATTGGCGTCCGCGACGAAGCGAAGATGCTCGGCGGACTCGGTCCCTGCGGCCGCCCGATTTGCTGCGGCACGTTCCTTGGCGACTTCCAGCCCGTGTCCATCAAGATGGCGAAGGAACAGAATCTGTCGCTCAACCCCATCAAAATCAGCGGCGTCTGCGGTCGTCTCATGTGCTGCCTGAAGTACGAGCAGGATACTTACGAGGAAATCCGCAAGTCCATGCCCAAAGAGGGCAAGGAAGTCATGACGCCAGACGGCGTGGGCGTCGTGTGCGAATTGAAGATCATCACTGAATCGGTCAAGGTGCGCATCAAGAAGGGCGACAGCTTTGAAATCAAGGAGTACCCTGCGACCGACGTGCAGCGCTTGACCCCGCAGAATGCGCCGCGCCCGGAAGCACAGCGTGCGGAGAAGCCGGAGCAGAAGCAGAATGCCCCTGAAGCTGCGGAAATCAGGGAATGCCCCGCCTGCCCGGAACGTCCGCCGCGCGCAGAGCGTCCGATGCGTCCGGAAAAGCCGATGAAGGCGGAGAAGCAGCCGGAAGCCCCGAAGCCGGAAAAGCCCGCTGAAGCGCCCAAACCTGCCGCCAGCCCGTGGAAGATGGCGGTCGAGCAGGCACTCCGCGCTGCGCAGAACAGTGTGGATACGGCGGATGAGGTCATTGAGCAGCCCGTGCAGGAAGCGCCCGTAAGCGAGGAAACCATCGCCATGCCGGAAGCGACATCGGCGGCAGCGTGCGAAGCCGTGGAGACGGTCGTGGAAGAATCCGCAGAGGGTGCTGAAACGCCCCTTTCAGCAAGCACCGAAGCGGTGGAAGAAGCCGTCGAGGATGCCATGGAAATGCCTTTGATTCCGCTGGACGAGGATGACGACACCATCTAAATCCCACGAACGATTTTGCCCCAAAGGAAGCTGCTGGGGCTTGCAATTCGCGGCAATTCGTGATATGATATTGCCATCAACCAGTGCGTTGATAAACCAAGTATAAGTTTCACAAGGAGGACATTCCATATGGCTTACAAGATTTCTGATGCTTGCATCATGTGCGGCGCTTGCGCCGAGGGCTGCCCGGTGAACGCGATCTCCGAGGGCGACACCCAGTACCAGATTGATCCCGACGTGTGCGTGGAATGCGGTGCTTGCGCCGAAGTCTGCCCCGTTGGTGCGCCCGCGCAGGCGTAATTCCCTGTCTGGATTGCTGATGCAGAAAAAGCGTCCTGATGCTTGGAAAAGTGTCGGGGCGCTTTTTTGTGTGCCGTACATGTTGCTATTTTCATACTATTTCCAGATTCGCCTGCGCCATCTGCTTGCGCCCTTTCATCTGGAAATAGTATGACAATTCAGGCGCAGAATGTCGGTTTTCAGACAAAATGTCTTGCATTGTGAAAAGTTCGGCGATATAATAGACTTATCAAGCAGGGAGGTTTGAGAAAATGATTGATTTTGACCATGTGGTGAAGCAGTACGGCAAGAGCAGCGTTCGCGCGGTGGATGACCTGACGCTGCACGTTGGCAAGGGGCAGCTGTTCGGCTTTATCGGGCCGAATGGGGCAGGCAAAACGACCACGATTCGTCTGCTGACGGGTATTTTGCAGCCCACGAGCGGCAGCGTGACCATCGGCGGCGTGTCGATGAAGGATGATCCGATTGCCGCTAAGCGGATGATTGGTTTCGTTCCGGACAGCCACGAACTGTATGACCGCCTGACGGGGATGGAGTACCTGAACTTTATGGCGGATGTTTACGGCGTTGGCGCGCAGGAGCGCAAGGCGCATATCGAGAAGTATCTGGCGCTGTTTGAGCTGGAAAACGCGGCGGGTGAGCAGATTAAGTCCTACTCGCGCGGCATGAAGCAGAAGCTGACGATTATCGGCGCTTTGGTGCATCAGCCGCCAGTCTGGGTGCTGGATGAGCCGATGGTGGGGCTTGACCCGCGCGCGGCGCACATCCTCAAGGAAGAAATGCGCAAGCACTGCGAGAAGGGGAACACGGTTTTCTTCTCCACGCATGTGCTGGAGGTGGCGGAGAAGCTCTGCGACGAGATTGCCATTATCGACAAGGGACGTCTGGTTGCGCAGGGGACGCTGGAGGCGCTGCGATCGGGCGAAAAGGGCGCGTCGCTGGAGCAGCTTTTCCTCGAACTGACCGAATCGGAGGAGAAACAGGCATGAAATCGTACTTGCTGCTGCTGCGCCTGAACCTGCGGAATCTGCTGGCTGGCTTCCGCGGCGCCATGCGCAAGCCAAACGGGAAAATCGACATTTCCCGGTTGATTCTCTATCCGCTGGCGCTGCTGGGGATGCTGACGCTGGCCGGCTTCGTCATTTTCATGGAGTTCAGCATGTTCAGTGCGTTTGAAATGCTGAATGCGCCCGAAATGCTGCCGGGGCTGGCGATTCTGCTGGCAATGGTGACAGCGCTGCTGTTCAGCGTCTTTCAAATGCTTGCTGCGCTGTACTTTTCGCGCGACACAGCGTCCATGGCGTATCTGCCGCTGACGAGCCGAACTGTGCTGGCGGCAAAGTGGACGGAAGTCTACGTCAGTGAACTGCTCTTTTCGCTCCTGATTGCCGCGCCCGCCGTCGTCCTCTACGGGATTCACTACGCGGCGGACTGGACGTACTATCTGCGGATGGTGCCCGTGCTGCTGGCGGTCAACTGTATCCCGCTGACGATTTCGCTCCTGCTGGCAAGCATTCTGGGGCGCTTCACGTCGCTGACCCGGCATAAGGAAGTCTGGGTCGTGCTGGGGACGGTGCTGATGCTCGTCGTCGTGCTGGGGCTGGAATGGTCGATTCTCCCCAAAATCCCGGAGGATGCGGATGCTGCGTTCTTCGCGCAGATGCTGACTGGCGTTCAGCCGATGCTGCGCGCCTTCATCCACGCGTTCCCGCCGGTTGCGTGGGCGGTGGATGGCATTGCGGGCGACTGGCTGCAATGGCTGGCGTTTCTGGCAGTGTCTATCGGCGGCGCGGCGCTGGTGATTGCGCTCGTCGGCGGCAGCTATCTGGATACGACGCTCCGGCAGAATGAGGGCAGCCGCAAGGCGCGGCGCGTTCGCGTGACGGACAAGACGTTCCGCGCGCACAGCACCTTCATGGCGATTTACCGCCGCGAATGGAACGAAATCCTCAAAGTCCCGGTCTATCTGCTCAATGGCGTTCTGGGCGCGATGATGCTGCCGATTATGCTCATCGGCATGAGCGTCGGCATGTCTTCCGAGCAGGACAGCGAAGTGTCGTGGAATTTCCTGCTGCGGCTGATGCAGGATTCGGTCAGCCCGATGGACGTCATGCTTATCCTGACGGCGCTGCTGATGTTCATCAGCTGGGTCAACCCGATTATCGCCACCGCGATTTCCCGCGAGGGCGGACGGATGCCGATTGCCAAGTACATCCCTGTTTCGCCGCGCACGCAGCTCTGGGCGAAGCTCTCCGTCAGCCTGACGATTAACGGCGCGGCGATTCTGCTGATGGGCATTGCCGTCGCCGCACTGCTGGGGACGCATTATCTGGGCGCTGTGCTGGGCGCGGTTGTGCTGGCGAACCTGTTCAGCCTCGCGACGGGCTGCATTGCGCTGACTATCGACGCATCGCGCCCGATTCTGCACTGGCAGACCGAGCAGCAGGTGATGAAGCAGAACATGAATCAGATGATTTGTATGCTCGTCGTGCTGCTGGTGGCGTTGATTCCGGTGGCAGGCGTGGTCGGCATGATGGTGCTGTCCAGCGCCGCACAGGACATGGAAGCCCCGTCGATGCTCATGCGCTTCGCCGCGGAACACGCGGTCGGGCTGCGCAGTGCGGTTGCGGCGCTGCTGATGGCGGCGGAAGCGGGCGTATCTATTCTAATTTTGCACAAGGTCGGTGAAAAGCGCTTCAGCGCCATCGAGCCGTAAAGAAAGCACCTCATCCGGCGAATGTAATACTATTTCCAGATTCACCTGCGCCATCTGCTTGCGCCTTTTCCCTTCTGGCGTCCGCTCATTCCACTTAGCGTAGCGCTGCTA
>OCHN01001065.1_pt1 | contig 24344 bp, 19 predicted proteins | sample 1538911 | NCBI WGS metagenome assembly OCHN01 (sample SAMN04571736, study PRJEB22368) | human gut metagenome | biome: human gut; material: stool | host: Homo sapiens | place: Luxembourg | collected 2013-01-11 | reverse complement strand
TGCGCCAGCCGCCCGAAAATTCCCGTACGGGCCGAAGGGCGTCTTCTTGGGAAAACCCGAGGCCTGCCATCACGCAGGAGGCTTGAGCCTTAACAGCCCCTTCGTTGATATCGGCAAGCTGCGCGTGTGCCGAGGCAAGCGCCATGGCATCGCTTGTCGCCTCCGCCTCGGCAAGGGCCTCCTTCGCACGCACCAGAGGAATGTGCCCGCCCATAACATAGGAAAGCGCTTTCTCTTCGGTTGCTTCGACGATTTGCGAGACGTAGGCAATTTTGTCGCGCTCGGGCGCTTCAATCGCCCCGTCTTCTAAGGGAAGCTCTCCTAAGATAGCGCGAAAGAGGGTGGTTTTCCCCGCGCCGTTCTCTCCCACAAGGCCGATGCGTTCGTTTCCGGCCGCCGTGAGGTTAACGCCCGAATACAAAACCCGGGTTCCGAAGGCAATCGCAAGATGTGTGAGTCGCAGCATGAGGGTATTTCGCTCACGTTGTTATAGACCGGCGTCTTTTAAATCGGCTGCGCGGACACAAAAAACCATATCGTCGCCCGCACTTGTCTCAAGCCACGTGACGACTAAATTCGGCCAGATGGTCTCAAAGGCTTCGCGACCGTCGCCGATTTCTACAAACGCCATGCCGTCTTCGGTTAAGTGGCTTCTTAGGTCCGGCATAAAGCGGCGCATAAAGTCCATGCCGTCGGGACCCGCTTCCAATGCGAGAGCCGGCTCCTTGCGGTACTCGGCGGGTAGATTTTCCATCGCCTGATCGGTCACATACGGGGGATTACACAAAATGATGTCAAAGCGGCGATCGGTTAGACCCGAAAACACATCGGAGTGAGTCAGTTCTAAGGAATCCGTCAGTCCGTAGTCTGCGACGTTTTTCTTTGCTACCGCAAGGGCCGCCTCGGAAATATCGGCCCCGACAACATGGGCATTGGGAAAGGCCTCTTGCGCGAGAATTGCGAGGCACCCGCTTCCTGTGCATAAATCCAAAACGCTTGTCACCGATTCGGCGTCTTGCACCCAGGGACTTAAGGCATCTTCTAAAAGTTCGGCGATAAAACTTCGGGGGATAAGGACGTTTTCGTTGACATAAAACTTATGCCCGGTAAGCCACGCTTCGTTTAATAGGTATGAGGCCGGAATCTTTTGTTCGGTGCGCTTATCAATTAAATCGAGCACCCGAGCAGCTTCCTTTTGCGTTAACGCCGCATCCCAAAAGCTTTCGAGGCGCTCAAACGGCAGGGCCAAGCTTCGTAAAACAAGGAACGTCGCCTCCTGCCACAGGTCTTCGGACCCATGTCCGAGCGAGGCATCGGTTTGACTCAGGCGTGTCATGGCATAACGCGTAAAGTCACGGATGGTTCGAAGATTTTGCGTCATAGAGCGTTCTTTCCGGAAAAGTCTCCCGAAAAGCCATCGCTTGAAACGGGAGGTAAAACGTCAGGGAATGCCGAAAAACCTAGTATTATAAGAGTCTTTACTTGAACTCCCCCGAGCGGGAGCCCCTTACGTTACCCCTTGAGCGAAATCGGCATGCGACTGCGTCAACTCAAAATCAGCGGATTTAAAAGTTTTGCGGACACGACGTTAATTGAGTTTCCCGGAAATCTAGCCGGGATTGTCGGACCGAACGGTTGCGGTAAGTCCAATGTCATCGATGCCATTCGGTGGGTCCTCGGGGAAGGGCGCATTTCCGAATTGCGCGGGTCGACCTCGATGAGCGAACTTATCTTCTCGGGCTCGGCCAATCGCCCGGCGTCTTCTCGCGCGAGTGTCGAGATGGTCCTGGATAACTCGGACGGCTCGATCACCGGGCCCTGGGGTGCGTACTCGGAGCTTTCGATCAAACGCGTTGTCACCCGTGACGGCTCGAATGCGTATCTTATTAACAACCAACAGGTTCGGCGGCGCGACGTTCAGGACGTCTTTATGGGCACCGGGCTCGGCCCTCGCTCGTATGCAATCATCAGCCAGGGCATGATCAGCAACTTTATTAAGGCTAAGCCCGAGGAACTGAGGGTTTACCTTGAAGAAGCGGCCGGTGTGAGTAAATACAAAGAGCGTCGCAAGGAAACCGAGTCGGCGCTTGCCTCAACGCGCTCGAACCTAGAAAAAGTCGCCTACCTACAGGAAACAAAGCGCGTTGAAATCGAACGTCTGACAGTCGAGGCCGAGACGGCGCGTCGTTGGGAAGCGCTTGAAAAAGAGCGCAACGATGCTGAGCTGTTAAGCCTCCTGATGCAAGAAACCGACGCGCACGAGCAGGTCGATGCCATCAATGCTCGTGTGGCGAAAAAGGAAGCCGAACTCGTCGCGGCCCAAGGCGACACACAGCAAATCACCCTTAAAATCGAGACCTTAAAAGAGGCCTCGCGTGCGGCGCGAGAGAAAACGGACGCTGCCCGTCAGGCGCGCTTTGAGGCCGAAAAAGCCGTCAGTAACGTCGAGGGCAATATTCGCCATATCGTCGAGCGCAAGGACTCGGCCAATCGCCAGATTGCCACCGACCAAATGCTTCTGAAAAGTCGCACGCAGGCCCTCGATTCTGCGCGTGAACGCGAAGCAACGCTCATCGATGAGGCCCGAGAACTCCGTGAAAAAGCCGCAATTGCACGTGAAGAGGCTCAAGGGCTTGCCGATCAAGCCGAAGCGGCCGAGCACGCCTACGAGGACGCTCGGCAAAGTTATGAAACGGCGCGTTCGTGTGCCGATCAGGCGCGTAACGGCATTGCCGTCGTCAACGTCAAGCTCGAGTCCCTTGAGCGGGAAATGACCGATGCCGAGGGGCGCTTTGATGCCTTAACGGACGAAATCGAACACACCGATGCGCCCGATACCGCACGCTTTGAGGCGTTACCCGCGCTTTTAAGTGAGGCTCAAGAGTCCGTCAAAAGCCTTTTAAGTGAAGAGGCGGACCTTGCGCACGAAAAAGAAACACACGAAAAAGCGCTTTCTACCATCACGCAGCAAATTTCCGAAGAGACGGCGGCCTTAGCTCGCGTCAGTGCGCGCATCCAAACGCTTGTCGGTATCCAAGAAAAAATCGGGCAAGAAGGCGCCTTGGCTAAGTGGCTTACCAAGATGGGTTTTGACGGCGCCAAGCGCCTTTTTGAGCGAATCGAGGTAGACCCCGCGTGGGCTCGGGCACTAGAGGCCGTTCTTGCAGCAAAAGCCGGTGCCTTGCAGATGAAAGACGTGACCTTTGCTGCCGGGCTAGAGTCAAGTGCCCCTCCGGCGCGCCTTCTTTTTTATGAACCCGTTAAAAAGGCGCCTCACAAGAAAGAATGCGACTTAACACCGCTTCTAAACTACGTGCGCACCGAGGATGCTGTGACGGAGGGGGCGTTAAAGGTTTGGCTTTCCGGGGTCTATGTTGCAGAGAATCTTTCGCAAGCGATTGAAAGGAAAAGCGCGCTTGGCGACGGGGAGCGCTTTGTCACACGCGACGGTCACACGGTCGATGCGTTTTCTGTGTCGTTTTGGGCAGAAGAAAACGAGGCCTCGGGGGCCCTAAGTCGTGCGGCTCAAATTCGGACATTGACGGAAAAAGAAACCGAAATCAAAGGCGTTCTTTCTACGCTTACAAGCCAAGAGGCTTTGACGAAAGGGACACTTACGACCCTTAACGGGCGCATTCGCGAAAATGCCGAAAAGCTAGCCGCCTCACGCGAAACGCACCACGAACTTGAGGTGCAATTGACGCGACTAACCGAGCAAATCGAGGCCTACAAAGCCCGCACGCAAAAGGCCAACGTCGAGCGTAAAGAGCTTGCGGCTCGGATTGAGGGCCTCACGGCAAAGCGGGATGCGGCAGAAGAGGAGTTCGAAGAGCTTGACCGCAAACTCGGGCTAAAAGAGCAGGCGGTCACCGATGCCCAGATTCTTTTGGAAGAAGCCGAGCAGCGCGCCGGCGAGGCCGACCGGGCCTTAACCGATAAAAACGCCGAAGAAAAAATGGCGCTTCTTGAGGCCGATGCCTGCGAAGAGCGCTCGCGCGATGCGGCACGAGAAGCCGAAAGTGCCCAAGGGGAGATGGCGCGCCTGACGGCAGAAATCGCGTCGCTTCAAACCGAGCTTGAGGGCTTAAATTTACAAGCCGAGCAGGAGGGCTTACTCCGCGTCACGCAAGAGCTCGATGCGGCACGCGCGAACTTAATGGAAGCGGAAAAGGCGGCCGATGCGGCGGAAAACGCCGTCGAGGAGGCCCGAAGTCGTCTAAGCGATCTTGTCGCGGCGCAGGCGCCCTTGATGCAGGAAATTTCGGACTTGAAAGTCAAGCGCCAGACCTATGTGACGCAGGGCGAGGCTTTTACGGCACGCTTAGAGGAACTCAATGCCGATCGCGAAGTCTTAAGAGCTCGCGTCATCGACGAACACGTCAAACTCTCGTCTACAAAAGCGAAACTGACGCGTCTTGCGCAGGAAATCGCCGGGTTGGGGCCGGTTAATCACGCGGCGCTTGAAAACCTTGAGGCAAGCCAAGCGGCCATGCAAGAAACCGAGCGTCAGGTAGCGGACTTAAACGAAGCGATTGCCAATCTTGAGGCCACCATCCGCAAAATCGATGCCGAAACGCGCGAACTCTTACGGACAACCTTCGAGACCGTCAATCGCAATTTCGGTCAGATGTTTACGGGCCTTTTCGGAGGTGGAAGTGCCTCGCTACGCCTTACCGGGGAAGAGATCCTCGATACCGGAATCGATGTTATCGCGCAGCCGCCGGGAAAGAAAAACACGAGTGTCAAGATCCTTTCAGGGGGCGAGCAGGCCTTAACGGCCACGGCTCTGGTCTTCGCGATTTTTAAACTCAATCCTGCGCCGTTTTGCCTACTTGATGAAGTAGACGCCCCGCTTGATGAAGCCAATCAAGATCGTCTTGTGAAAAAGATTGCCGACATGAGCGAGGCCACACAGTTTGTGATGATCACGCACCACCGTGTTTCGATGGAGCAGTTAAAGCAACTAGTCGGTGTGACGATGAAAGAGCCCGGAGTCTCGCGTGTTGTGGCCGTTGACGTCGAACAAGCCGCACAACTGGCTCAACCGTGATAATGTTTCGCATACGTTTTGATTTCCACACAGAACTGAGCTATGTCTTTTGAGCCTTCGTATTTACTCTTCGGTGCGGCCGTTGCGGTCGTTATTGTTTTCTACTTTCTCTTTGTTCGCCGTCGTCGGGAAGAAGACTCCGTAAAAGAAGTCACCGACCAGATGCGTCAGGGTGTCGGCGATGCACTCACGGGAAAAGGCGCGAAAGACGAAGATTTCCCCGATGATAATCAGGTTCATGAAGACAAAGCGTCGCAAGGGGAGGCTCCGAGCACGGCGCGCGTCACACTCGCACCCCTTCCGAAAGAGCCGGTCCCGGTTGAGGAAGAGCCTACCTTTAGTGAGCTTCCTGCCGTCTCGTTGACGCGTCCTGAGCCTGCTGGATGCATTCGACCCCTTGCGGTTGATACCGGGCGCAAATCGCCTGATTTCGACCCCATGCTCGATACCTTCGTGCGCTTTACGCCGCGCGAGGGCTTTTTTACCACCGACCGCTTGGTTCAGGTTCCGGCCTGTATCGATAAGTCGCAGTTAACGAGCATCGTGACGGCCGACTTTTTCGATAGTGCCAAAGCGATTTGGTCCGAGTCGTTTCGCGGTAACGAGACGTGTTCAGCCTTAATTATTCGCATGCAACTGGCGCATCGCGGTGTGACGGCTGACGAGCTCTTGGTGTCGCGCTTTTTGCAGCTTGCGAACCAAATTGCCATTGAACTTGATGCCGAGGTCGAGCAAAGCGATATCGAGGAGATTTTGGAAAAGGCGAAAAAGCTTTCCAACCTCATTGCACGCTTTGATAATTCGCTCACGCTCTTTGTGAAAACGCAAGGCGCGTACGATTCGGAAAAACTGCAAGCAGCGATGCGGCGTAACGGCTTTGAGCGACGCGACGTGCGCTATGTTAAATGCGCACCGGGCGCTACCGAACCCTTCCTTTCGGTTGTGCCGCAAATTGACAACGCCACGCGCATTGCCTTTGAGCTCGATATTCCGATGTGCGATCCGGCATTGCGTCCCTTGGCGTTTCTCTTTGAGGTGGCCAACGACGTGTGTGCAGTCCTTGATGCCGCACTTGTGGACGGTGCCGACAATCCGATTGCTTCGGCTGCCGCGTCCTATATCGATGGGGAATTCACAAAATTATTCCAAGAAATGGATGCACAGGGTATCGCCCCGGGTACGCGTCGGTGCATCCGACTTTTTAGGCGACAATAATCGTGGCAAAGGGTAAAAACGTAGAGCGACAAACACGTGTCAATGAGCCGACACCGGAAGATTGCAAACGGGCCCAAGAGTACCAAGAAGCACTTCATCGCTGGAACACCGAGTACTACGTTTTCGATGCCCCGTCGGTGCCCGATGCCGAATACGATCGGGTTTTCCGAGCCCTGCAGGCATTAGAAGAAAAATTTCCGTCCCTTAAAACGCCCACGTCTCCTACGCAACGCGTCGGCGGTGAGGTGCGCTCGGATTTAGCCAAGGTCGTGCACAAAGTGCCGATGCTTTCGATTCACACGGAAACGGACTTTTCCGATGCCGGGGCGGTTGCTTTCGATGCGCGCATTCGCAAGGAGTTACCCGATGTCGATTCGATTCGCTATGACTGTGAACTTAAATTCGACGGACTCGCGGCAAGCCTACGCTACGAAAAAGGCGTCCTCGTTTCGGCGGCAACGCGCGGAGACGGCATCGTCGGCGAGGACGTGACAGCCAATGCCAAGACCATTCGTAATATTCCGCTTTGCTTTGCGCCCGGCGTTTTGCCCGATGTCATCGAAGTGCGCGGCGAAGTGATTATGCATAAGAGCGATTTTGAAAAAATCAATCGCCAGCAAATCGCCTCGGGCAGCAAACCCTTTGTCAATCCCCGTAACGCCGCCGCCGGGGCCTTACGCCAACTCGATAGCCGCGTTGCCGCATCCCGCCCCTTGCATTTTTACGCATACGGAATCGGTGAGTGTTCCGACCCGAACTTTGCGACGTCCCAAACCGGGCTTTTAGATAAGTACGCCGCTATCGGCTTTCCGGTTGCCAAGGTCAGGCGCGTGGTGTTCGATGCCGCAGGTCTTGCTGCCTTTCACACCTATGTAGCTTCAATCCGTAAGAGCCTTCCTTTTGAAATCGACGGCGTTGTCTACAAGGTCGATGACTATGCGCTCGAAAAGCGCTTGGGGTTTGTGGCGCGCGAGCCTCGCTGGGCGTGTGCTCATAAGTACCTACCTGAGGAAGTATTAACCCGCGTCCTCGGTATCGACGTTCAGGTCGGTCGTACGGGACGCTTGACCCCCGTCGCGAGGCTCGCTCCCGTGTTTGTAGGCGGCGTGACTGTCAGCAACGCGACACTTCATAACGAAGACCACATTCACGAGTTGGGTCTCATGATCGGCGATACGGTCGTCGTGCGTCGCGCAGGAGATGTGATTCCCGAGGTCTTGCGTGTTTTACCCGAAAGACGACCGGACAATGCCGTGGCGTTTCGCATGCCTACCAAGTGCCCTGTTTGCGGGTCGGCCATCGTTCGCGACGAAGAAGAAAAAGACTCACGGTGCTCGGGCGGTCTCGTGTGCCCGGCCCAAGTGAAGCTTTCGATTGTTCACTTTGCCACGCGCCGCGCGATGGGAATCGACGGACTCGGGGAAAAGATGGTCACGACCCTCGTTGATACGGGCCTCGTGAAAACGAGTGCCGATCTTTTTACGCTCACGGTAAGCGACTTAATTAAACTCGAGCGCATGGGGGTAAAAAGCGCGCAGAACCTCATCGACTCGATTACTCAGAGCAAAAACACCACTTTGGCACGCTTTATCTTTGCGCTCGGCATTCGGCACGTCGGTGAGGCAACGGCGAGAGATCTTGCTTTTCACTTTAAGTCTTTAAAGGCTCTGATGGGTGCGTCGGTTGAGGATTTGATGCAAGTGCCTGAAATCGGTGAGGTTGTTGCCGAGTCAATCGCGTCCTTTTTTAGCGAACCCCATAACCGAACCGTCATTGAGGCGCTTCAAAAGCGCGGCGTGACTTGGGTCGAGGGTGAGACGAAAACGGGGAGCCTCCCGCTTTCCGGGAAGACCTTCGTTTTAACCGGCACGCTTCCGACATTAAGTCGCGATGCGGCTAAAGATGCCATCGAGGCGGCCGGCGGCACCGTCTCGGGCTCGGTTTCTAAAAAGACCGATTTCGTGGTTGCCGGGGAAAATGCCGGCAGTAAGCTTACGAAGGCCCACGACCTCGGTGTGTCGGTCATCGGCGAAGAGGCTCTGCTTGAAATGATCGGAAACGATGCTCCGAAGGTCGCTCGCGGTGAGACTCTGAAACTTATTTAGTTAAAAAGAAGCGCGCGTGTCGTGCGATAGGTCGACACTCGTGTGACTTTTTCCGAGCCAATTCTCGGGCGCGGGAAAAACAGGCGCCTGTGTGTCAGGGGCTTCGTAAGGCCTGCAAGCTTTAAAAGCGACGTTGTCCGAATAAGACCGAAAAGTGCCTTTTCTTCGTTAATGCCGATTCGTACGGCCGCCGGTGTTGCAAAGCGCGCGTCCGAACTGTCACGCAAGAAAATGACCTGCGTTCCCTTGTATTGCTCGGAGAGGGCTGCCAAATCCATCACAAGAGAAAACCGCGTGCCGTCGTAGGATGTCGGTAGCGAGATAATGAGGCGGCGAGGGTGCTTCTTAAAAGCCTTTCCTGCAAGCGAGAGCAACTCAAATGACGTTTCGGCAAAGTACTCCTTTTGCATGTGAATCCCCTCCGCAAGAAACGCGTCGCGCCTGGCATCGGAGGCGTGTATCCAAAGGCAAGAATCCTCTTGCGTGAGGTTCTCGGCGAGAAAACTTGAAAGCGCCTCGCCGCTTCCCATTAATTCGACCGTGCGATACGAAAGGGCAAGTTCCAGCGTCTTATCAAAATCGATGTTTCCCATGGCGTCTTTTGCGTCCGAATGCGTTGTAACGGCACCAACGATATCGGGAATGCGTGGGGGAAGGCGTTTTGAAATGCGCGTTTTGATCTTCCGAAGAACGACAACCGTAGGACTATATCTTGTGGTTCTCCCGCCTTTTTAAAACACAAAGTGGGTCCGAGTCGACGTGACATAGGCGAGAGTAGTAGATCAAAGTGAAGATTCTCCCCTAGGACTTTCTTGCGTTTGAGCAAGAGAAAAGCTTTAAGGGCCGTGGAGTGCAACCTTTACGCAAGAATCGTGCGGAGTTTTTGCACTACTTCGACGTCAGCCGGAAGCCACGAGACGGAATCCAGTTCTTCTTTGGTCAGCCACTTCATCGCCTCATGCTCTAAAAGCGAAAGATGACCGTCTTCGAGCGAGGCAAGAAAGCAGTGCATCGTCAGGTGAAATTTCGGGTAATCGCACTCGACGGTTGTAATGAGTTTTTCGGGGTGAATCGTCACGGCCAGTTCTTCTTTGATTTCTCGGACAATCGCCTCTCGAGCGGTTTCCCCCGGCTCAATCTTGCCGCCCGGAAATTCCCAACCGTCCTTAAAGTCGCCGTATCCGCGTTGGGTGGCAAGGATTTTTCCGTCTTGATGAATGATGGCAGCTACGACTTCAATGGTTTTCATGATGGTTAAATTTGTGTTTCCGTTGTCAGATAATCATAAAGGTCTTGTCGGACCGGAGTTTTGAGATGGTAGTGAATCTCAAAGGCTTTTTCTCCGGACGTGAGCTTTACAGCCGTAGGAGGGCCTTTCGCTTCGATTTCTCCGAGGAAGTAAAAGTACTTGGCCGCATTCTTGTCGTTTTTATCTCGGCGCATAAATAGATAAATCCGATTATCCGTCTCGCTCTTGCCGATCTTATAGATATGCTTTGCATCCTTAGAGTCCACACGGCGATTGGTTTTCGAAAGGGCAATCAACTCGTCTCGTGATTGAAACTGATCCTCGTAGGAAATGGCATTGGCGTCTTTTTTGTAATTGATAAAGACGGGAAGAGTCTTTGTCTTCTCATCGTACTTGTATCCGCCGATGTTTTGACCGTTTACGTTGTTTTCCCAATTCAAAAGACGGCACACATCCTCGTAAGAGTACTTTTCGTTTAAGACAAATTCCGTGTTTCCGTAAGGTTCGGCGTACGTTCGAGTAAAGCGACGCTTCATGAATGAAGCCAAGTCCGATAGAAAATCGCGAAGTACCGGATTGTCGTGCAGTAGTTGCGCAAAATGCCTCGCGATTTTCCAATCTCCGTCACCGTCTTTTTCAATGAAAACGCAAGGCGCGTACTTTTTGGCAATGTTTTCATTCGTGCAGAATTGATTGGTGAGAACGCGGGTGACATTTTTTCGGTGAGCTTGAGTCAGACTCCGGTGATAGGTGGTCGAAAGCGAGGTGGCGAGCCTGTGCATCAAGCGCCCTTGACCGGCCAGAAGATCCTCTAAAACGAGCACTTCGGAAATGCGCTGAGCCCGTCCGAGTTTGGAAGAAAAGTAGGTAAGGACGGTCTCGGCTTCCAGAGACATTCGGTCTTTAAATTCCGTGTCCGAGTCCTTCAGAAAACTGTAGTAGGAGCCGAAGACATCGAAGTATTTAATGACATCGATCGAATTGTTGTCCTCAAATTCTTGCAATGTCGGCCGATGACCGAGTTTGAATTTCAGGGCAGTGTATGCCTCGCGTAGCAGCTTCTTACTTTGTGTTTGGGCACGGTCAATCGCTTCAAATATTTTTTCTTTGGTGATCGAATCGAATTCAATTGTCGAGGCACCCGGAATGAGTCGGTGCTCGACAGCGACGAACCGGCGCAATGTGTCTTTGTCGTAGGAGCGATCTCCGGAAAGCGCAACGGGGATCAGATAGTTTTCTTTGTAGTTCGCGATGAAATCAAGAACGATCACGTAGTCCTTGCCTTCGGCTTTGCGTAGTCCTCGTCCCAACTGCTGAAGAAAGACAATCGGACTTTGCGTCGGGCGGAGTAGCAGGACTTGATTGATTTCCGGAATGTCAACGCCTTCGTTAAAGATATCAACGGTAAAGATGTAATCAAGTGCGGAACAATCGCGTTTTTCTTGAGTCAGGCGTTCAATCGCTTCTTCGCGATTTTCCTGCGTGTTATCTCCGGAAAGCACACACGTTTTGTAGCCCTTGGTATTGAATTTGGCTGAGAGAGCTTTGCATTCATCGAGGGTGGAGCAAAAGATCAACCCCTTGACGCGCGAACCGCTGTAACCGAAATACTCGGCTCGATTGAGAATGTGTTTGACGCGCTCGTCACTGGTGAGAAACTGAAAATCTCGCAAGTTAGAGAGTTGCTTTTGTTCGACCGCAAGGTCGGTAATTCCGAAATAGTGGAAAGGGCAGAGGAGATCTTGACCTAATGCTGTCTGTAAACGAATTTCATAAGCAATATTGTGGTCGAAAAGGCCGAAGATATTAAATCCGTCCGTTCTTTCGGGGCTTGCCGTCATGCCGAACCAAAACGCCGGGCGGAAATAATTCATGATGGTCTGATAGCTTGTTGCGCCGGCTCTGTGGACTTCATCAATGATGATGAAGTCGAAGGCATTCTCAGAAAAACTGTGATGCACATCGGGTTTGGTCATCGTCTGAATGGTGCTGAAAAGGCATTGCGCCTCGTAGTTCGCATCATTGCCGGAAAGTAGGCCGTATGAGCCGTATTGATCTCCTAAAACCCGTCGAAAGCTCTTTAATGCCTGCTTGGCGATTTGCTCGCGGTGAACTAAGAAAAGCAAGCGCTTGGGGCGAAATTGTCGGACGGCGAAAGCTGCCGCGTATGTTTTGCCGGTTCCCGTTGCAGAAATCAGTAGAGCACGTGTTTTCCCTTGGTCTCGCAAGACTTGGAGGTTTTTGAGAAATTCCCGTTGCATCGAGTTCGGGGTCGGCTGTTGCGAGACATCGATGCGATCATCAATGAGATGGCGAAGCGTTGCTTCGGAACGCGTAAAGGCACCCCACTGCGTTTCATATTCATCGATCACTCGGGCGATGGGGTCGCTTTTCTTCCAAAGCGCTTCGAACTTTTTAAAAACGTCCTTGGCAAAGCGCCCCTCTTTTTTTAAGATGAGTTTGGTGTTCCATTCTTCGGTTGTCGTCAGGGCCGTGTTCGTCCAATTGGAACTTCCGATGATGATATGAACGAGGTCGGGATTCTCGAAAATATAGCCTTTTGTGTGAAAGCCTCGCCCGGCTTCGGAATACCGAAATAGGCGAACTTCGATGTTGTGGTAACTATTGAGTTTGCGCAGCGCCTTCGGGCTGGTAAAACACAGATAATCGGTCGTCAGAATGCGGCCGGGGATCCCGCGCTTTTCCAGATCTTCAAGGGTTAAAAGAAGAGGAGCGATGCCGCTATCGGTAATAAAGGCAACGGAAATCGCAAATTCGCGACAGTTCTGCAACTCGTCTTGCAGCGCATTTAAAACCTTGATGTCTTTTTCCGGATCGTTATGAAGAAATACAGGGGCGCCGCCCGCGCCGAGGTTCCCCTCAGGAGGTATCGTATGCGTCGCACCGGTTTGCAATGGAAAGAAATCCGGAATCAGCGGTTTCATAGCGTAAGTTGGGAAAAGATCGTTTCCAGCAGCTTACGCGCATTGTTGCCTTTCGGCCAGGGTCAGAGAGCAAAAGGCGCCTTTTCGCTTCGGGGGGGCGCCTTTTTTTAGGTGGCATATTAGGAATTTAATCCGTTCTTTTCCGCGTATTTGATAAAACTTTCATAGCGTTCGCGCAGTGTTCGGCTGTTGTACCGCACAAGTTCTTCCGTATCAGTGTCCGGTTCGGAAAGCATCTGCGCGATTGTCGTGTACCGTTCAAGGGCTTTCTTCGGGTCGGGATTGACAAAGTGATAGGAGTTTCGTTGCCACTGCGCGATGCGGCGGAAAACATGCAGTTGCTTGGCGAGCCAAGCGTTTTGGGCCAGGTTATTGAGTAAATCGATGAAACGGGTTTCTGCATCAAGTGAATAGGTCGGACTTTTTCTCCTCGCAGACGCTCGCAGTCCTTTGATGTAGACTTTTAATGCCTCAATTCCCTTAGGGTTGATTCGTTTATGGGCTAAGCGAAGAGTGGCCTCTTCGAGTGCAATGCCGACTTCCATCGTATCGTAGAGGCTTTTTAAGGAGATGGTTCGGACGCAACAGCCCTTGCGTGGAAAGGATTCGGCAAGTCCGTGAGACTCCAAGCACCGTAAAGCCTCGCGAATCGGCGTTCGGCTGATTCCGATCATTTTTTCCAAATCTTGCTCTCGTAAACGCTCCCCGGGTTTAATCTCTCCATGAAGAATTAACTGCTCGATAACTTCAACTGCATTCTGAACAAGGGTGCTAGTTGAAATCTCGTGATTAATGATTGTTTTCATAGGTCGATGTCAGACTTTCAAGGAGAGCTGAGAGATCAGGTTCCTTACGTAATTTCGGCTAGATTGTGAAAAAATTCATGTTGCAAAATGTGCGTCATCCCAACCAAGGCATTTTACGTATATTTACGGATTAAATGATGGTGATAGCCTTTGTTTTGAGTGAAAAAAGTGATGTTTTTTTACTAATTACAGACCATCGGCCTTCCGAAGCGTCAAATCCCAATGGTTTTTCAAGGTTTTTTAGCGTACAATGCCGAGCCTGTCGCACTCGGAAAGTCCGAGTGTGACGCGTTTTGTATGCGCCTGGTACGGGCGCTCCATTTAATGAAGAGGAATCTATGGTAATTATTCGTTTGTCCCGCGCCGGATCTAAAAAGCGCCCGTTTTACAACATGCTCGTCTGTGATTCGCGTGCGCGTCGTAACGGTCGCTTTATCGAACGCGTCGGCTTTTACAACCCGGTTATCGCCGAGGGTCCCCAGCGCCTGACGTTCAATGCCGAACGCATTGAATACTGGCAGCAAAAGGGAGCCAACTTGAGCGACACCGTTGCTCGCATCCTCAAGGATGCCAAGAAGGCTGCCGCCGCTCAGTAATTAAGCGCGAGACATTAAGTCGTTTCGGTTCGTGTTTTCTGCGAGCGCACAGTCCGCCGACGCCGTGCCAACCCGTGTCTGACAGCACACTCGAATGCGTCCGGTGCTTTCCTCTTAACTGAAGAAGCGCTCGGTATCTACGGAAAAACCTCTGAGGCGACTTAAGTTTTCAAGCTGATACGGACGGGTTCCCCCAATAAGGAGCCCGTTTTTTTATGACTCAAGCCCAAAATCGGACCGATTGGATTGAAGTTGCCAAAGCTGCAGGTGCCTTCGGCGTCAGAGGGTGCGTGCGCGTTATCCCGATTTCGGGCGGCGCCTCGCTTCAAAGTAACGTCACTTGGTCTTTAAAAAGCCGCGAGGGGAGTGTTCGACTCCTTACGCCCGAGAGCGTGACGCCCCACGGCGATTTTTTTCTCGTGCGCTTTCAAGAGATTCAAAATAAGGAAGAGGCCGACCTATGTCGCGGCGTCCTTTGCGTGCGTCGCGAAGACTTCCCCGCCATCGAAAAGGGCGAACACTGGGCCGTTGATTTAATCGGCTTTGATGTCATTAACAACGAAGGGATAAAGATCGGAACGCTTTCTTCCTTTGATAATAACGGCGCGCAGGATATTTTGGTTGTTAAAAGTAGCGGTGTTCACACATACCTTATCCCCATGGTCAAAACCTATGTGCTTGCCATCGATGAGGCACGCCGTACGATTCGCGTTGACTGGCATGAGGATTGGAGTTAAGCGATGCGCTTTGATGTCATTACCTTGTTCCCGGAAGTCTTTACGTCCGTTACCGAGCACGGGATTTCTTCGCGCGCCTTACATCGCGGGTTGTGGACAATCCATACGTGGAATCCGCGGGACGTAACCAGCGATTTGCACCGAACGATTGACGATCGCCCCTTCGGCGGGGGTCCGGGTATGGTCATGATGGCCGATCCCCTAGCGAGGTGTGTGGACCTAATCCGCAAGTCCGGCAATACGGGGCCGGTTGTGGCATTTGCTCCGGGCGGAAAAGTTCTGGACGATGCTCTCGTGAAAAGCTGGAGTACCGATGCGAATGCCTCCTTTATTTTCGTGTGCGGACGCTATGAAGGGATTGACGAACGGTTTTTACAAACGTACGTAGATGTGACGATTTCCCTCGGAGATTTTGTGCTTTCGGGAGCCGAATTGCCGGCAGCGGTCTGTATCGATGCCCTCGTAAGGCAACTTCCCGGCGCTTTAAAAGAGCTTTCAGTGGAAGACGAATCGTTTCGCACGGGGCTATTGGATGCTCCGCACTACACACGACCGGAAGTTTGGCGCGACATGGCGGTTCCCGAGGTCCTTTTATCCGGGCATCACGCCAACATCGAACACTGGACGCGTGAAGCGACTTTAAAAGCCACCTTCCAAAAGCGTCCCGATTTGATTAAAATAGCGCGTTCGCGCGGACGTTTATCGCCCGCCGACGAGGCGTTTTTGAAATCTCTTGAAAACGCTTCTTGATTTGAGCGTTTCCGTTTGAGCGGAAACTGGTTAAAACCCATCCTCTTGTCGGCGAACAACTCAAATACGCACGGCAATGATGGTCACGGAGATACCGATGGATATCATCAAGACTCTCGAGCAGGAAGAAATTGCTCGCCTTTCCGAGGGAAAAACTTACCCGGAATTTCGCGCCGGCGACACCGTCAGTGTCGTGGTTAACGTCATCGAAGGAACGCACAAGCGTACACAGGCCTATGAAGGCATTGTGATTTGCAAGCGTAACCGGGGGCTTAACACGTCCTTTGTCGTTCGCAAGATTTCCAACGGTGAAGGCGTTGAACGTACGTTCCAGATGTATTCGCCCATGATTGCCTCCATTGAGGTCAAGCGTCGCGGCGATGTGCGTCGTTCGAAGATTTACTACCTGCGTTCTCGCTCCGGTAAGGCGGCGCGTATTCGCGAATTGCTTGCTAAGAAAACGCAGGCTGAAGCGTAATCACGTTCACTCGGAGCACAAAAGAGGGGACTTCCGATTCGGGGTCCCCTTTTTTTTTCGATGCGTAAGTAGGATCGGTTAGTTTTTCGCCGTACTTGCACCCTCGGTCGTGCCGTTGTGAAAGAGGGCTCCGACATCGACGGCATCGAGCATGTAGTGTGCGCCGCAAAATTCGCAGGTCACGTCAATAGTCCCGCGTTCTGCAATGATTTTTTCGGCTTCGCTTTGTCCGAGATTTCGGACCATGGCTTCAATCCCTTGCTTGGAGCACCGGCAGCGGAAAATCGGTGTCAGTGTGGCTAAAACGCGCGGGTTATCTTCCCAAAAAAGGCGCTTTGCGACCGTGTCGGTCTCAAGTTTCGTAAGCTCTTCGTCCTTGACGGTTTGCGCTAGAATAACCAAGGATTCAAAGGATTCATCTTCAGGTTCTTCTGAGGCGCTCGCAACGAGTCCCCCGGACTTGGGCATCCTCTGAAGCATCACGCCGCCTATGGCCGAGTCATCGGCCGCAAGCCACAACCGCGTCGTCAACTGCTCCGAGTGCGTCATGTACGACTCGAGTGTCGCGGCAACACCGGCATCTTCTAAGGCAACGACTCCCTGATAAGGCTCTTCTCGGGCTCTCCTGTCCGATGCATCCAAAATCATGGCACAGCGCCCGTGCCCCGTGGTGTTAACGAGGTCTTTGAAGGCGGCCGTTTCGGGAACATTTTCCGGTTTCGCACGCAACTGAGCTGTAGCGCGGACAACAAGTCCCGTGCGCACTTCCACGAGAGCAAGCCTTACCGGGCCGTCGCCTTGTAGTTGCAGCACGAGAGCCCCGTCAAACTTAAGGCTCCCGGCAAGAAGCACGGCCCCGGCACACATCTGACCTAAAAGGAGTTTTACGGGTTCGGGTAAATGCTGATTTTTCGTCATGGTCTGCCATGCCTCATCCATGTGGAGCACGGCGGCGCGGCAGTTCTTTTCCGGAAAAATGAGTTTGACGAGTTTGTCGGACATAGGTTCCTCAACGGAGAAAATTTTCGCTATTCTAACGAGATGCATTCGATTATTGATTTACACACGCATTCCAAAGCGAGCGACGGGGACTATTCGCCTGCCGCTTTGATGCAACTTGCGCGGGAAAACCACGTCTCGGTTTTAGCCCTCACTGATCACGATACGGTGGCCGGCGATGAGAAAGCGCGTGAGGCAGCGCGCGAGGGAGGAATAATCTTTATTCCGGGAAGCGAACTATCGGCCAATTGGGGTCATACGTGTATACACGTGGTGGGCCTTAATGTCGATACGGGAAACCCGCCACTAAAGGACGCGTGCGTGAGGGCGGCGCACCTGCGTGCCGAGCGCGCCGAAAAAATCGATGCGCGCTTTAAGAGTCTCGGAATTGACCATCTTTTAAAAGATGTCAAGGAGATTTTCCCGGACGTCGTGAATGTTTCGCGTGCCCACTTTGCGCGTGCACTCATCCGACGCGCTGTTGTGAAAAACGAGCAGGAAGCGTTCGATCGTTTCCTCAGCACGCAGGGACCAGCGTATGTTCCGACCGGTTGGCCGGAACTTGCCGATGCCATTGCATTAATCAGCCGTGCCGGAGGCGTTCCCGTCTTGGCGCATCCGCTTCGGTATCGATTCAATTCAGACTTGGCAGGAGACGCGTTGGTCGAAGCATTTGTCACCGCCGGCGGCAAAGCTATTGAAGTGACAAGCGGCAGTCAAGTCCCGCAGTGCTCAACGCGGTGTGCCGCCTGGGCACGCAAATACGGACTATTTGCTTCAACGGGCTCGGATTTTCATCGCATTACGACCGCCAGACCCATGCTCGGGCATCAGCCGGAATTACCGGCAGATTTGCGCTGCGTGACGGAACTTCTTGATCTACCGAAGCTTTAGTGATTGTCCGAGCGGGTTTGCTCACCGATTAAGTGCAGGCTATCGAATTCGCGTTGATTGCTGCGGTGTTTGAAAATGACGTAGCACATACTCAATGCCACAGCTAGACCGAACCCGGCCATTGTCGCCTGTACGGACACGTCACACTTGATGAGAATCGAGTACACGGCGAGCATGAATAGAATCGAGGAGTTCTCATTGAAGTTTTGCACGGCAATGGAGCGCCCGGCACTCATCAAAACGTGTCCGCGATGTTGCAAAAGCGCATTCATCGGAACAACGAAAAAGCCAGCAAACGCTCCGACGATAATCATCATGAGACCGGCAAAAAGGGCTGCATACCGAATCGAGTAGCCGAAAAGTGTCAAGGTACCGGGTATGAGCGATTCGTGGTAGCCGCTCATTGCAGCCACAAGTAGACCCATCGCCACGCCGACCGGTAAAACGCTCACAGATTTTTTAAGCGGCACGAAGGCGGCGGCCGTTACGGCACCGATTGCAATGCCGACTGAGACAACGGCTTGCAAGATGGCTCCTTGCGTCAGATTCATCCCGAGAGCGGCTTCGGCCCACTTTAAGACGAGAAACTGTAAGACGGCGCCGGCACCCCAAAAGAGCGTTGTGACCGACAGGGAAATCTGACCGAGCCGGTCGGTCCAGAGTAGGTAGCACGAGTAGGCAAAATTGCGAATGCTCGCAACCGGCTCAAAGGAATTTTTGCTGTAGCGAGCGCCCGTATCGGGAATCGCAAGGTTAACGGCAGCAGCGGCGGCATACACAAAGACAATCATCGCAATGGCTGCTTCCGCGACGGTATGTAGGCCCACAAGCGGCATATGAAAGAACGCAAGGATTGCCGCTCCGACATCGGGCTCAACGAGGATTCCTCCGAGTACGACGCCGAGAATAATCGAAACGACTGTCAGGCCCTCGATCCACCCGTTGGCAATCACGAGTTTTTCAGGCGGCAGGAGTTCGGTGAGAATCCCGTATTTAGCCGGCGAATACGCGGCCGCCCCGATGCCGACAATTGCGTAAGAAAGAAGGGGGTGAGAGCCGAAAAGCATCATGAGGCACCCGGCAACTTTGACGGCATTGGTGATAAACATCACACGCCCCTTGGGCATGAGATCGGCAAAGATTCCGACCCAACTTGCAAGGACCACGTAGCTGATGACAAAGAACAGTTTCAGGAGCGGCGTCATCCATCCGGGCGCCTGGATGCTCGTTAACAGTGCAATGGCCGCAATCAAAAGCGCATTGTCGGCTAAGCTCGACAAAAATTGTGCGCACATGATTGTGTAAAAGCCGCGTTTCATGTAAATCCGCCCGCAAGAAGAATTGCGCGAATTTTACCAACGTTCCGTTAAGAACCTGCACAAACTGCGTAGAGGATTTTGCTTAAAGCGCGTTTTCAAGCGCCTGATCGGACTTTAAATAAAAACGGTGGTAGAGGATAGCAGTCATTGCGACGGCTAAAAATAGGCCGAAGGCGCACATAGTCGCAAGGACAGATAGTTCCAATTTCACGAGGAGTGCATAGATGCCGAGCATCGTGAGAATCATTGTGTTTTCCGAAAGATTCTGGACGGCAACGGCTTGTCCCGAACTTAAAAGAAGTTGCCCGCGCCGTTGAAAGACCGCATTCATCGGCACGAGAAAAAGACCGGCAAGGGTCCCGACGACAATCATCATGAGGCAGGCGACAAGGACACTGACGCGTACGGACTCGGCCCCGATTGTCACAGCCCCGGGCACAAAAGATTCGGAATAAAAACTCATCGCCGCGACCGCAAGGCCCATGGCAACCCCTGTCCAGAGCACGTGAAATGCGCGATGAATCGGTACAAACCGTGCGGCAAGGACAGCTCCGAAGGCAATACCGACCGAGACAACGGCCTGAAGCATCGAAGCCTGTGAGAGCGGCAAACCCAAACGCTCATCGGCCCAGCGCAAAACGAGAAACTGTAAGACGGCACCCGTGCCCCAAAAAAGTGTGGTCACGAGAAGCGAGGAGACGCAAAAGGTGTCGGTGAAGATGGTTTTGCAGGTTTTGGCAAACGTGATGACGTTCCCGAGGGCATTAAAGCGTACGTTCGGGTACTTAGCACCCGTGTCGCGGATTTTTAGGTTAATTAAGGCTGCAACGACATACACGAGTGTCACAACGGCAATGGCGGCATCAGCTAAGGTCGTTTGTCCGACAACCGGAACGTGTGCGAAATCCACAAGCGCCTCGCCGACCACAGGATCGACAAGTACACCGCCTAAAACGATGCCGAGAATAATCGAGATCACCGTCAGGCCTTCCATCCAGCCGTTTGCGGCCACAAGTTTTTCGGGCGGAAGGATTTCCGAGAGAATGCCGTATTTGGCCGGTGAATACGCGGCCGCCCCTGCGCCGACCACACTGTAAGCTAAAAGCGGGTGCGAGCCGAAAAGCAGTAGTAAACACCCGCCGATCTTAATCAGGTTCGTGACAAACATCACGCGCCCTTTGGGCCACATGTCTGAAAGAACACCGACCCAGGCCGCAAGAAGGATGTAACTTAAAACGAACGCAAGACGCAAAAGCGGCGTCATCCAATCGGGCGCAGCTAGGCTCGTTAAAAGGGCAATGGCGGCAATGAGCAGGGCATTATCTGCGAGGCTCGAAAAAAATTGCGCACCGAGTACGGGCGCGAGACGATGCATCATAAAACCTCTAATCAAAAGCATTCGGAGTGTAGCATTAGGGCTTACCTAAGCGATTGACGCGATACTCAATCGGTAACCTTTTATTGAGAAAGACTCCTATGGCAAAACCCCGTGTCGAATATGTCTGCGAATCTTGCGGCGGAACCACCGTCAAGTGGCAGGGTCGCTGTCCGCATTGCGGCGAGTGGAATACGATGAAAGAGTTTCGGATTCCCGAGAAAAGTGCCGCACGTTTCGGGGGCAACGCGCATAAGGCAGCTCCTTTAAATCAAGTGACCGAGGCCGTGGATTTATCGCAGGTTCAGGCGCTCGAAGTGCCGAGAACGCTTGTCGGAATCGAAGAGTTTGATCGCGTCACGGGAGGGGGCCTTGTTTCGGGAGGTGTGACACTGATCGGCGGGGACCCGGGAATCGGAAAGTCCACGCTCCTCTTGCAAGTGACAAGTAAGCTTGTGTCTTACGGAATTCGGTGTTTGTATGTCACAGGGGAAGAATCGGCCTCTCAAGTGGCTCTGCGGGCTAAGCGCTTAGGCTTAGACCCTGCGGGTATCACGCTCATGAGTGAAATCGAAGTGGAGAAAATCGAAGCGGCTCTACTAAGTCTTAAGCCCGCGTTTGTTGTCATCGATTCGATTCAAACCTTGTTTTCTTCGGCCTTAGAAAGTGCCCCGGGGAGCGTAACGCAAGTGCGCGAGTGTTCGGCGCGTTTGACGCGCCTTGCGAAAACAGCCGACATCACACTTGTTTTCGTCGGACACGTCACGAAAGACGGCTCATTGGCCGGCCCTCGAATTCTCGAGCACATCGTCGATACGGTCCTATATTTTGAAGGCGATACGCATTCAAGTTTTCGGTTGGTTCGCGCCTTTAAGAACCGCTTCGGCGCCGTGAACGAACTCGGCGTCTTTGCCATGACCGACAAAGGCCTTCGCGGGATTTCCAACCCATCGGCGATTTTTTTGGCCGAACACAAGGAGGGCGTTGCAGGAAGCGTTGTCATGGTTACGCAAGAAGGAACGCGTCCCCTTCTTGTGGAAGTGCAGGCGCTGGTCGATCCGACGCATTTGCCGACCCCTAAACGCCTTTGCGTGGGACTTGACGGGCAGCGCCTTTCGATGCTCCTTGCGGTCTTACACCGTCACGCCGGCATTTCGTGCTTTGATCAAGATGTCTTTGTTAATGCCGTCGGCGGTGTGAAAATCGCAGAACCTGCCAGCGACCTTGCTGTGATTCTTGCCGTCGTCAGTTCCGTCACCGACAAAGCGCTTTCTCGCGGGACGGTTGTTTTCGGGGAAGTGGGACTGGCCGGTGAAATCCGACCGGCGCCGCGCGGACAAGAGCGATTAAAGGAGGCCGCTAAGCTTGGATTTTCTCGAGCGATTATTCCGAAGGCCAATGCCCCGAAGACGCCCCCCGAGGGCCTGACGGTCATCGCTGTCGATCGCCTAAGCGATGCCATCGATGCCATTTAACGGCGCCTTCTAAAAAGGGGCGCTTTAAGCGTTATTTTTGCCGTGTTTCGCCCAAATGGGACACATTCGGGCCGTTAGGGCATTCTTTTGCCGTCTTTTCTGGGAAAACCCGGCTGTTTCTGTAAGATGCCCCCTTGCTTCGGGTCAGTCGTAGCTCTAAGGGGTTTTTCCTTTTTCACTTTTAGACAGGTTGGCTTTTTTTCGGAACCATGCAGGGGACACAACGCACATTAGAACATTCAGGCGGATTGGTTAAAACATTAACGCTCATGCCGATTGTCATGATCGGATTGGCGTATATCCAGCCGATGACTCTGTTTGATACCTTCGGAATCGTCTCTCAAATCACAAGCGGCCATGTTCCGAGCGCCTATGCGCTGGCGCTACTCGGGATTCTTTTTACGGCCTTTAGTTACGGAAAGCTTGTCGTCCGGTTTCCTTCTGCCGGATCGGCCTATACCTACGCCCAAAGGACCTTGTCGCCGACAATCGGCTTTATGGTCGGGTGGTCATCGCTTTTAGATTATCTTTTTATGCCGATGATTAACATTTTGCTTGCCAAGATTTACTTTGAAGCGATTGTCCCGTCGATTCCGAGTTGGATTTTCGTTGTCCTGCTGACGCTTTTTATGATTGCATGCAACTTAAGGAGCCTGAAGCTTGTCGCCGGTTTCAACGGAACGATTGTGTGCATTCAAATGGGCGTTGTGGCCGTGATTATCGGTCTGATTTCTTATGCTCTGATCGAGCAGGGCGGAACACCGTCTCTTTGGAGCATGAAGCCCTTTTGGGATCAAAACGCCGCCGTGGTTCCGATGATGGCCGGGGCAGCGATTCTGTGCTTTTCGTTTTTGGGCTTTGACGGACTCTCACAACTGACGGAAGAGACCGTCGATGCTCAAAAAACAATGCCCAAGGCAATTTTCCTCACCGCTCTTTTGGGGGGCATTGTCTTTATCGTTGCAAGCTATTTTTTGCAGCGGTATTTTCCCGATATCAGTCGCTTCAAAGACCCGGAAGCCTCGCAACCTGAAATCATGCTCTACGTCGCAGGTCCCGTTTTCCAGTTCGTAATTTTGGTCTTTTCCAGTCTCACGGTTTTAGCTTCTGGCATGGCCGCGCACGCCGGCGTGTCGCGCCTCATGTATGTGATGGGACGCGACGGGGTTCTTCCCAAACGCTTTTTTGCTCGGCTTCATCCGACTTGGCATACGCCCGTTTTTAACATTCTTTTAGCCGGGGCCCTGTGCTTATTTGCCATCAAGATGGATCTGGTTCTTGCAACGGCCCTCATTAATTTCGGGGCTCTTGTGGCTTTTACCTTCGTCAATGTTTGCGTGATTGCCGAGTTTTTCGTGCGTCAGGGCAGACGCCGTAACTACGCGGATGTTTTTCACTACCTCCTGCTTCCGCTATGCGGATGCGCAAGCGTCGGAGTGTTGTGGATTCATCTTGAGACAACGGCGATGGTCTTGGGGCTGACGTGGGCTGCAGTGGGACTGGTCTATTTAGGCTTTTTAACGAAGGGGTTTCACAATCCCGTGCCGATGCTTCGTTAGGTTGAGCTCGGCAGGGGATTGCAAAAGCGGGAAACTTATTTTTGAGCGGAAAAAACGCTCTTAAAGTCGCTTAGGGCGCCGCGTTCGCGAGCGGCAACGCGAAGAGCGCGTGATAAGGTCGCCATCTGATCGAGAGAGCGCTTTTTGGCATTTTCCTGTGCCTTGTCTTCTTCGATTTCCATTTTACGAACCAAATCTAAGACGTGTTCGGAAGCCTTGTGTTCCCGCAGGGCTTCAATCAGCGACTTCTTATCAATGCCTTCACTGGCGAAAAAACTGGCAAGTTCTGCGGCGTGACTTTGAAAGAAATCTGCAACACTCTTATCTTCGTTTTCGTTCCAGGGTGTATGAACTAAGTACTCTTCTCTTGTCATAGCGGGTGCTCCTAAAAACAGTGAGGACTTTTCAAGTGTAAACCTTCTTTTGGAAAAGCTCCCTCTGAAGTTTGCGGGTCTGCGAACGTTGCAAAGCGGAAAAACAATTTTGTAGACCGACGTACTTCATTTGCGGTATGAATCCCGAAGGGCTTTCATTTCGAAGGTAAGTTTGCACTTTAAGGTCATTCATTGTCCATGGATTTTTGTTTAATTTCTCGTTTTATATCCTTTAACGACATGCCGCATCTTGAAAAGTAAGGAAATTGTCTCGTCTGATTGACTTACACCGAGAGTGTTGCAATTTGTAAGAGCTTGACTTCCTCCTCGCCCTGAAGGACGAGGATTCCCTACTGAGTCACGGGGCAAGCCTCGTGATCTCTTCGATGGGTTCCTGCTGCTGACCCGAGCCCGTCTC
>OCHN01001064.1_pt1 | contig 24346 bp, 25 predicted proteins | sample 1538911 | NCBI WGS metagenome assembly OCHN01 (sample SAMN04571736, study PRJEB22368) | human gut metagenome | biome: human gut; material: stool | host: Homo sapiens | place: Luxembourg | collected 2013-01-11 | reverse complement strand
GGCAGAAACCATTGCCCAAAGACAACAGCTCCTGCCGTTTATGTTTACATCTGAAACTCTTTTGTATTATTTGTCATCTACGCTGTAGTTCGGAGCTTCTTTTGTGATATGAATGTCATGTGGATGTGATTCTTTCAAAGACGCAGCAGTAATCTTAACAAAACGTCCTGTTGCTTTTAATGTTTCAATATCTTTTGCTCCACAATATCCCATACCGGAACGAAGTCCACCGATTAACTGGAATACTGTATCTTCAACATGTCCTTTGTATGCAACACGTCCTTCAACACCTTCCGGAACTAATTTCTTTGCATTTTCCTGGAAATAACGGTCTTTACTTCCGTTTTCCATTGCTGCAATAGAGCCCATTCCACGGTATACTTTATATTTTCTTCCCTGATATAATTCAAAATCTCCAGGGCTTTCATCACATCCGGCAAACATACTTCCCATCATACATACGTTTGCTCCGGCTGCGATTGCTTTTGTCATATCGCCTGAGTATTTGATACCACCGTCTGCAATAATCGGGATACCATATTCTTTTGCTGCTTCGTAACAGTCCATAACTGCAGTAATCTGCGGAACACCGATACCTGCAACGACACGAGTTGTACAGATAGAACCAGGACCGATACCAACTTTAACAGCGTCAACACCAGCTTCAATTAAAGCCTTTGTTGCTGCACCGGTTGCAACGTTACCGGCAATTACCTGTAAATCCGGATATTTTTCTTTCATTTCGCGGACTGCTTTTAAAATATTTGCAGAATGTCCATGAGCAGAGTCTACGACAACAACGTCAACATTTGCTTTTACAAGTGCATCCACACGAGCCATAACGTTTGCTGTGATACCTACTGCTGCACCACACAGCAGTCTGCCCTGTGCATCTTTCGCAGATAAGGGATACTTAATCTGTTTTTCGATATCTTTAATGGTAATAAGACCTTTTAAATTGAAATTCTCATCGACAATTGGAAGTTTCTCTTTTCTGGATTTTGCAAGGATTTTCTTTGCATCTTCCAGTGTAACACCCTCCCTTGCTGTTACAAGATTTTCGGATGTCATACATTCCTTGATTTTTCTGCTGAAATCTTCTTCAAATTTCAAATCTCGGTTTGTAATAATACCAACTAATTTTCCGTTTTCCGTGATTGGCACACCTGAAATACGGAATTTTGCCATAAGATTATTTGCATCTTCCAGTGTATGTTCTGGAGATAAATAAAACGGGTCGGTGATAACACCATTTTCAGAACGTTTTACTTTATCTACTTCGTCTGCCTGTGCTTCAATTGACATATTTTTGTGGATAATACCAATTCCACCCTGTCTTGCCATAGCAATTGCCATACGATGTTCTGTAACCGTATCCATTCCTGCACTCATCATCGGAATGTTCAGTTTTACTTTTTTTGTCAGATAAGTTGTTAAATCAACCTGATTTGGAATCACCTCAGAATAAGCCGGTACTAAGAGTACATCGTCAAAGGTAATGCCTTCACCAATAATCTTACCCATTGTCTTTCTCCCTTCATTTTGTTTATAGTAATAAAATATAACAAATTCCGACAAAAGTGTCAATCCACAAAAACTTTTCTCGGACAACTTTTTTCAATATTTTTTAAAAGTTCTTCGTCCGGCTCAAGCAACACTTTACAGAGTTCATTGTCACTAGGAATAATCATCGCAAAAACTTTATGTGATGGATTTCCTGATGAAAAATCATAAACTTTCATTTTGGTATTCTGGTTCTGATAATCCAGTCTATGGGATTTTACCGGCGCCATAATTTCCATTTTGGAAAGTTCAAAACTTTTGGCTCTTTTTCTCTTCATCTTCGCCATAATTTTGTCAATATCGAGTTCTCCATTTACATAGACATACTCAAATTCCAAATCCAGATTCGGAAACACAAAATAGGCTGCAATTCCAAGCGCAATCGCTGCAATAAATGCAAGCGGTGTAATTAAAATTCCAGCAACTGCCATAAGTGCAATCAGTGCAATCAGAAGCACTTTTATCATCTTGTCTTTTGCAGTTACTTCTTTTTTTATCAGAAGTTCTGAATATGTGTCGTTCACTTCGTTCTCCTTTCGTTTTTTCGTGCATTTTCATGCATTTTTTCTTATCTCTTTTAGTCTATCATAAAGAAATGCCGGTGTCTAGCTGACACCGGCATAAGAATTTTTTAAAATGTCAATCGGATGTTCACAATCCGCTTTGGTTAAATTACATCATACCCATTCCCGGATTACCTGCTGGCATTGCAGGAGTCTCTTCTTTGATTGTAGAAACAACTGCTTCTGTTGTTAACAGAGTTCCGGCAACACTTGTTGCGTTCTGTAATGCACTTCTTGTAACTTTAGTCGGGTCAAGGATTCCTTTTTCTACCATATTTACATACTCTTCATGGAATGCATCAAATCCAACACCAACTTCAGATTCTCTTACTTTATTGATGATAACAGAGCCTTCCAGACCTGCGTTTGCAGAAATATGGAACAGAGGAGCTTCCAGAGCTTTTAATACCACTCTTGCACCTGTTTTTTCATCGCCGTCAAGTTCTTCAACCAGTTTTGCAACTTCTTTCGATGCATGGATATAAGCAGAACCGCCACCTGCGATAATACCTTCTTCTACAGCTGCTCTTGTTGCATTTAAAGCATCTTCCATACGAAGTTTTGCTTCTTTCATTTCTGTTTCTGTTGCAGCACCTACACGGATAACAGCAACTCCACCGGAAAGTTTTGCGAGTCTTTCCTGTAATTTTTCTTTATCAAACTCAGAAGTTGTTTCAGCAATCTGATGTTTAATCTGAGCGATTCTTGCTTCGATATCTTCTTTAGAACCTTCACCATCAACGATAACTGTTGTTTCTTTCTGTACTTTAACAGATTTTGCACGTCCAAGCTGATCCATCGTTACGTCTTTTAATTCAATACCCAGTTCGTCAGATACAACTGTACCATTTGTCAGGATTGCGATATCACGAAGCATTTCTTTTCTTCTGTCACCATATCCAGGAGCTTTTACAGCTACTACAGAGAATGTTCCTCTTAATTTGTTTACGATAAGAGTAGTCAGCGCTTCTCCTTCAATATCTTCTGCGATGATTAACAGTTTTGCACCGGATTTTACAATCTGCTCTAATACCGGAAGTAAATCCTGGATATTAGAAATTTTCTTATCTGTAATCAAAATATATGGATCATCTAATACAGCTTCCATTTTGTCCATATCTGTTGCCATATATGCAGAAATATATCCTCTGTCAAACTGCATACCTTCTACTAAATCCAGTTCTGTTTTCATTGTTTTGGATTCTTCGATTGTGATAACACCGTCATTGCTTACTTTTTCCATGGCATCTGCTACCATTTCACCAACTTCGTCATCACCAGCAGAAATTGCTGCAACCCTTGCAATCTGATCTTTGCTTTCAATTGTTCCGCTCATTGCCTGAATTGCTTCTACAGCTTTTGCAGTTGCTTTTTTCATACCTTTTCTTAAGATAATCGGGTTGGCACCTGCTGCCAGGTTTTTCATTCCTTCATGAACCATTGCCTGAGCCAGTACAGTTGCGGTTGTAGTACCATCACCGGCTACATCATTTGTCTTAGCAGCAACTTCTTTAATGAGCTGTGCACCCATGTTTTCAAAACCGTCTTCTAATTCGATTTCTTTTGCGATTGTAACACCATCATTTGTAATAAGCGGAGCACCGAAAGATTTGTCTAATACAACGTTTCTTCCTTTCGGTCCTAATGTCACACGTACGGTATCTGCTAATTTATTTACACCATTTTCAAGAGCTGCTCTTGCTTCTGCTCCATATTTAATTTCTTTTGCCATTACTTTTTTCCTCCTGATTTTTGAGAATTACGATTTTTAAGAATTATAATTTCTTATTTATTTTACTACGGCAAGAATATCGTTCTGTCTTACGATAATGTATTCTTCCCCGTCTAATTTCACTTCTGTACCAGCATATTTGGAATAGATAACCTGATCTCCAACGGCAACTTCCATTTTTACTTCTTTTCCATCAACTACTCCGCCAGGACCTACAGCGATTACTTCTGCCTGTTGTGGTTTTTCCTGTGCCTGACCCGGTAATACGATACCGGATTTTGTAGTTTCTTCTGCAACTAACTGTTTTAATACAACTCTGTCTCCTAATGGTACTAATTTCATATCTAAAATGCCTCCTTTAGAATTATCAATCTCATTTTACTAGCACTCATTTTAATCGAGTGCTAACCGTTAGTCATATATTAGTTAATTCAGCTTATTTCCGCAACTGCAACAAAAGGTGTAATATTTTATATTTCATGATATTTTCTTATGTTTTCTCATTTTTTCTTATGTTTTCTTATTTTTTTATTTTTGTACATGTTTCATACAATTTTTATAAATTCAAAATAGAGAATGTGGCAAGGCACATTCTCGCGCCTGCGGCGGTCGCTTGCGACATCTACTTTGTACGCCGCAGTGCGCATCCCCGCGGAGCGTTTTTTTATTTACAGGAAAGTAATTTTCTGTAAATAAAAAAATAGAAAGTCAAGTTCCCTCTTACTATATGAAGTCTCTTCACTTTCTATTCTTGATTCATTCATTTCTATTCTATTTATTATTTCTATTTATTATTCTTCACGATTTTTCTTTTTTTAATTTCATCGAGTTCATCAAAAATCACTTCATTCAAAACTTTAATATAGGTTCCTTTCATACCGGAAGAACGAGATTCGATAACTCCTGCACTTTCAAACTTACGAAGTGCATTTACAATCACAGACCTTGTAATTCCCACACGGTCTGCAATCTTACTTGCAACTAAGATCCCCTCATCTCCGTCGAGTTCATCAAAGATATGAATGATTGCCTCCAACTCTGAGAATGACAGTGTATTGAAAGCCGCTTTTACCACCTGAATCTTCCGATTTTCTTCTGCATTTTCTTCATGAACGGAACGCATCATTTCAAGACCAACCACAGTTGTTCCGTACTCACTTACGATAATATCTTCTATATCATAACTTTTGGTATCACGGTACATAAAGAGTGTTCCTAAACGTTCTCCTGCAATATCAATCGGACTGATAATAGCCATATACTTATCAATACCTTCGCTTTCAAATCCAAGAGTCTGTAAATTGACATTTTCTTTTGTTGACAAAACTCCAAGCAGTCTTTCGTTCCGCCGACCTCATCGTCAATTAGCTCTGTAATCTCCTGCACTCCCTGACATGTTCCGACACCAAGTACTTTCCCCTTTTTACTGATAACAAGTATATTGGAGTCCAGAGTCTCTACCATCACCTCGCAGATATCATTAAATAATACCTTGGAAGAATGATTATTATGGAGCAGTTTATTAATTTTTCTGGTCTTGTCTAGTAATTGTACGCTCATAATAAATCTCCTTTCGTTTTGTTCAGCATCCAATCCTATATATTACATTTATTTTTCCTTTTTTCATTTTACCACACAATTATTCTGAAATCAATGGATAATATAGCTATTTTCTGTCTATTCATTTTTTTCTAACAATTTCGTTTCTTTCACCAAAAAGAGCGACTACAAGACTTTTCCTGCAATCGCCCTAAATTAACCATTTATTTTCATTGTTTTTATTCCACAAATGTCCGCTTTACTTGGATTTTTATTTAAGCCTCTTCGACTTTGTCTTTCGGCTGTATTTTCACAAATCCACACTGTTCATTTGCACAGACCAGTTTGTTTCCTTTTTCTACCATATATCCACCGCAATTTGGACATTTTTCTTTGGATGGCTTCTGCCAGGACATAAATTCACATTCCGGATTGTTTTCACAGCCATAATAACGGCGTCCTTTTTTACTTCTGCGCATTACTACTTCTTTTCCACAGATTGGACACGGTACTCCGATTTTTTCCAGATATGGTTTGGTATTACGACATTCCGGAAATCCAGGGCAAGCCAGAAATTTTCCATGCGGTCCGTATTTGATTACCATATTTCTTCCGCACTGTTCACAGATTACGTCGGTTACCTCATCTTCTATCTTAACTTCTTCAAGTTCCTTTTCTGCTGTCTTTACTGCCTCATCCAAATCCGGATAGAAATTGCGAATTACCGTTTTCCACTCAATCAATCCTTCTGCAATACTGTCGAGCAGTTCTTCCATTGTTGCCGTAAAATGTACATCTACAATACTTGGGAAAGAAGTTTTCATAATATTATTGACTACTTCACCAATTTCTGTCATATAAAGGTTTTTATTTTCCTTTGCAACATACCGTCTTGCAATAATCGTAGTAATGGTTGGTGCGTAGGTACTTGGACGTCCAATTCCAAGTTCTTCTAATGTTTTTACAAGAGTCGCCTCTGTATAATGAGCCGGTGGCTGAGTAAAATGCTGCTGTTCGTTAAATTTCTCAAATGTCAGCTCACTCGTCTCATCGAGCCCTTTTGTCAAAACCGTCTTATCTGATTTTTCATCATCTTCCTGCACATAAACTGCCATGAAACCATCAAATTTTAATTTCGATGCAGATGTTGTAAAATAATACTCTCCGCCTTTAATTTTAACGGAAATGGTTTCATATTTTGCAGGCTGCATCTGACTTGCGGTAAAACGTTTCCAAATTAACTGATACAGACGGAACTGGTCTCTGGTTAAAGACTCTTTTAAAGAAATCGGGGTTCTTGTAATATCGGTTGGACGAATTGCTTCATGCGCATCCTGAATTTTCTTCTTATTACTATCTTTTTTCTCAGTTACTTTGGTATATTCTTCTCCATACTGTTCTGTAATATACTCTTGTGCTGCTTTCTGGGCTTCATCCGAGATACGGGTTGAATCCGTACGCAGATAAGTAATCACACCGACTGTTCCATTTCCCTTGATATCAATTCCTTCATATAACTGCTGTGCAAGACGCATGGTTTTCTGTGTCGAGAAGTTTAACACTTTGGAGGCTTCCTGCTGTAAGGTACTGGTAGTAAATGGAAATGGTGCTTTTTTGGTACGCTCTCCCTTTTTTACTTCATCCACCTCATAGCTTGCACCCTCAAGGTTTTTTAAAATTTCATCGAGTTCTCCTTTGGAATGAATATTGATTCTCTGTCCTTTTTTTCCATAAAATTTTGCAATCAGCGGTTTTTTCTCACCTTTTACCGCAAACTGTGCCTCTAAAGTCCAATATTCCTCCGGTATAAATGCATTGATTTCTTCTTCTCTGTCTCCAATAATACGAAGAGCAACAGACTGCACACGTCCTGCACTCAATCCACGTTTTACTTTCGCCCATAAAACCGGACTGATTCTATATCCAACCATACGGTCTAACATTCTTCTGGTCTGCTGTGCATCCACTAATTTTAAATCAATCTCTCTAGCCTCTTTAATAGAAGCTTTGACTGCTGTTTTTGTAATTTCATTAAAGGTAATACGACGCATTTTTTTATCATCTAACTTCAATGCCTTTGAAAGATGCCATGAAATCGCTTCTCCCTCACGGTCAGGGTCAGTCGCAAGATAAACTTTATCTGCTTTTTTCGCAGCTTTTCGAAGTGCTGCTAAAATGTCACCCTTTCCGCGAATTGTTATATACTTTGGTTCATAATCATTTTCTACACTAAACCCCAACTGGCTTTTCGGCAAATCTCTTACATGTCCGTTTGATGCCATGACTTCATAATTGGAACCTAAAAATTTTTTTATTGTCTTTACTTTTGCCGGCGATTCCACTATCACTAAATACTTTGCCATATCAACCTCCCGCTCTGGCATAATAATTCTTTATTGGCTCTGTTACAAGTTCCATCAACTCTAATTTCACCAAAATTTCCTGCACTTCAAGCAATTCCAAGTCAGTCAATTTTATAATTTCGTCCAGGTGTTTTGGTTTCAAATCCACACAACTATACACCATTTCTTCTTTTCTTGCAAGCCTTATCTCTGTTTTTTTATTCTTTTCTTTCGTCATTTTATCCAAAATTTCGAGTTCTTCGAGGATAATTTCCACATTTTTTGCAATTTGTGCTCCCTGAAAAATTAAATTGTTGCATCCTTCACTTAATGCTTCCCCCACTCTTCCCGGAAGCGCATAGACAGACTTTCCCTGCTCAAGTGCATACTCTACTGTAATTAATGAACCGCTTTTTTTCTTTGCCTCGATTACTAAAACAATATCAGCAAGCCCACTGATAATTCGATTTCTTAACGGAAAATGCCATCCAAGTGGTTTCTCTCCTTCCTCATACTCAGAGATAATTCCTCCCTTTTTCTGAATCTCACGATAGAGATTGATATTCTGGCTCGGATAACAAATATCCACTCCACAACCAAGCACCGCAAATGTTTCTCCTCCGCCATCAATTGCACCTTTATGTGCCCAGCCATCAATTCCTCTTGCCAGTCCGCTGATAACCTGGACTCCACAAGAAGCAAATTCTTTTGCAAATTCATAAGCCTGCGTTCTGCCGTAATAACTGCACATTCTTGCCCCGATAATCGCCACACTTTTTCGATTTGGGTCCGGAAGTTTTCCTTTTACATACAATCGTTTGGGTCTGTCTTTAAAATTTCTTAATTTATCCGGATATTCAAAATCATCCGGTGTATAACTCACAATTTTTTCTTCCATATTTCAAGTGTCCTTTCCTTCTACTCTTCGATAACAAAGTGCTTCACTGATATGCGCTTCTTTTATCTCCTCTTCCTGTTCCAAATCCGCAATGGTACGTGCCGTTTTTAAGATTTTATGATATGCCCTTGCACTTAATCTCATTTTTTTATACGCTTTTTCCAAAATTCGCTGTCCCTCTGCACTTACATTGCAAAACTCCTCCAATAATTTACCGGAAAGCTGAGAATTAAACCGAATCTTTTTCTCCTGATAGCGTTCCCCTTGTACCTTTACTGCCATCTCAACTTCTTTTCTAAAATTTTTTGAACTTTTTTCTTTCCGTTTTCCGGTCAGTTCCTGATAAGAAATTCCCGACACTTCTGCCACAATATCAATTCTGTCTAAAATCGGACCACTGATTCGATTCTGATAACGCTTTACTTCCTGAAACGTACAACTGCACCGATTTAAATCCGGAAACTGACCACAGGGACAGTGGTTCATTGCAGCAACCAGCATAAAATCGGCCGGAAACAAGTACGAACCTCCGCTTCGGCTGATTAAAATTTTCCGTTCTTCTAACGGCTGTCTTAATAATTCAATACATTCATGGGAAAACTCCGGAAATTCATCTAAGAAAAGAACGCCCTTATGGGCAAGCGTGATTTCTCCGGCTTTTGGATACTTTCCACCTCCGGCAAGTGCTGCCGGTGAAATGGTGTGATGGGGTGCCCGAAATGGACGAGATAAAAGAAATGGTTTCTCTTCGGATAACAGACCTGAAATGCTGTAAATCTTTGATACTTCAAGCAATTCTTCTTTGGTAGGTTCTGGCAGAATCCCTGGGATTCTTCTGGCAATCATCGTCTTTCCTGTCCCCTTTGGACCGGTCATAAGAAAGTTATGCATCCCTGCTGCCGCAATCACGGCTGCCCGCTTCACATATTCCTGACCTTGAATATCAGCAAAATCTTCGATTTCTTCTTTCTTTGCAGGCAGTAAAACCGGCTCTTCTTTTGTATCTTCTAAAAGCCCCCAGTTTTCTTTTCTGGCACAGCTTAAAAATTCCTGCAAAGACTCCACTCCAAGCACAGAAATCTGTCCAATCATCCGTGCTTCCCTGTAATTTTGCTTTGGCACAATACAAAGCCGACATCCCTTTTTGTAAGCGGTTTCTACAAAAGGCAGAATTCCTCTGACTCCATTAATCCTGCCATTTAAGCCAAGTTCTCCGGCAAGCATCACGCCATCGAATTTTTCCGCTTCCAGAAAGCCAAATGCAATCATAAGCGAAGCCGCTATTGGCAAATCAAAATGATTTCCATCTTTACGGACATCCGCAGGTGCTAAATTTACAGTTACTCTTTTGGGTGGAATTGTCATTCCACTGTTTCTTATCGCAGTACGGACTCTCTCTTGCGCTTCTTTTACCTGATAAGATAAATCTCCTACCATCAAAAAAGCCGGAAGTCCATTACTTGCATCCACTTCTACTGATACCGGAACGCACCTTGCCCCATCAATAGCCGCTGACAACACTTTACTGAACATACATAAAATGCCTCCTAAACTCATAATTACTTGTCTTAGATTTGAAATTAAATAAATTTAAAATTTGAAAAAACGGCAGAACTGCCAGAATTGGTACAGCGAAGATTAAGCAGCTGTACCGGAAAACATGAATTGTTTTCTGATTCGATTATCGTATCACAATTTTCCTTTTGATACAAGCATTTTTTCTTTTTTTTGGAAAAGCACAATTTATCCCTTTTTCTCATAGACTATTATTAAATCCCTTTGAGGTAAGGCTGCTTGAAAACATTTCTTAAGCCCTTGACATCCGAGGAGGAAAAATATTATCTCCAAGAATACAAAAGGGGCAGTCAGGAAGCAAAAAACGTTCTCATCGAACGCAATCTGCGCCTTGTAGCACATATTGTAAAAAAATATCAAGGGGTTGAAGAAGAATTAGATGACCTGATTTCGATTGGAACAATCGGTCTGATAAAAGCAATTCATACATTTAATCAGGAAAAATCCAACCGGCTCTCCACTTATGCTGCCCGCTGTATCGACAATGAACTGCTTATGCTGCTTCGTTCTAAAAAGAAAACCAGCAAAGATATTTCTCTTTACGAACCAATCGGCACAGACCGTGAAGGAAATGAAATCAATCTGCTTGATGTGATTGAAAATGAACCTGTCGATGTCGTAAAAAATTATTCTTTAAAACAGGATATCCGTAAACTTTACTACCTGCTCGGTTTCGTACTGACCAAACGGGAAGCGGAAGTCTTAAAACTACGCTTTGGGCTTTATGGCTGTGATGAGCTGACCCAGCGGGAAATAGCAAAGCGGCTGAATATCAGCCGCTCTTATGTGTCCCGTATTGAAAAAAATGCGATTTTAAAGTTAAGAAACGCTTTCTTTTCTTCTTAAAAGGTCAAAGACATTTAAATCTTCTCCCAAATCCAGATACAGCACCTGCTGTGGATGCGGAGCACTATCACAGGAATTTCCCTCTTCATCATAGATTGCTTTTACCGTAACCAGACGGTTTTCTCCATCCGGACGCATGACCTCTATCGTTTCTCCTACAAGGAATTTATTTCTCTGGGTGATTCGATAGAGTCCTTTTTCTGTCTTTTCTTCCAAGAAACCAAGATAGGTGTAGTCTTTTGCATAAGTATTACTGTCATAAATCTGGGAAGTTTCATCTGGCTTTCCATAAAAAAATCCGGTGGTAAACAGACGATAGGTACAGCCCATAATCTGCTCTTTATACCATTCCATATTTTCCCGGTATAATTTTGGACTCTCAAAATAATCATCAATGGCTTTTCTGTAGGTTCTTGCAACCGTTGCCACATAAAGGGCAGTTTTCATTCGTCCTTCAATTTTTAAGCTGTCGATTCCTGAAGTCAGAATATCATCCATATGCTCAATCATACATAAATCTTTTGAGTTAAAGATATAAGTTCCACGCTCGTTTTCATAAACCGGCATGTATTCTCCCGGTCTGGTTTCTTCTACAATCGAATATTTCCATCTGCACGGATGCGTACACGCACCCTGATTGGCATCTCTTCCGGTAAAGAAATTGCTTAAGAGACATCTTCCGGAATAAGAAAGTTTCGATTTCCAAATCATCCGGAATATTTGCACGAATCTGTTTAATCTCTTCTAAAGAAAGTTCTCTTGCACTGACCACACGTTTTGCGCCCAGTCCATACCAGAACTTATAAGTTTCATAATTGGTATTATTTGCCTGAGTACTGATATGACGTTCAATCTCCGGACATACTTCTTTTGCAATCATAAATACACCCGGGTCAGAAATAATCAGTGCATCTGGCCTGATTTCTTTTAATTCACGGAAATATTCTCTTACTCCGTCCAAATCTTTGTTGTGTGCCAAAATGTTTGCTGTTACATATACTTTTACATGGTGCTGATGTGCAAATTCAATTCCCTCTTTCATGTCTTCCATAGAAAAGTTTCTTGCCTTTGCACGCAGACCAAAGGCTTCTCCTCCGATATAAACTGCATCTGCACCAAAAATAACCGCTATTTTTAAAACTTCCAGACTGCTTGCCGGAATTAATAACTCTGGTTTTGCTCTCATCTTTCCTGCCTTTCTATTTCTTAATACTAAGCGTCACTCCATCACCGAGAGGAATAATACTTGTCTCAAGCTCTTCATGATTTTTCAGCACATAAAGGTATTCCCTCATCCGCTTATAAATTGTCCGGTTTCTTCTCTCCACCGCAAAGTGGGATTCAATAATATCTCCATCTTGCAGTACATTATCAGAAATTAAAATTCCGCCTTTTTTCAAAAGCCTCAGCACATCCGGAAAGAAGTTAATATACTGTGCTTTTGCTGCGTCCATAAAGATAAAATCATAACTTCCCTCCAGCGTCTTTAAAATTTGGGCCGCATCACCTTCTAATAAGGTAATCTGCTCTTCTTTTCCTGCTTTTTTAAAATTTTCTCTGGCAATCGGTATTCTCTTCTCATAATTTTCTATCGTCGTGATTCTGCAGTCTTTCGGTGCATACTCACTCATAAGAAGAGTGGAAAAACCAACAGCAGTCCCCACCTCTAAGATGAGATGGGGACTTGCTATCTGTAGCATTACTTTTAAAAAGCTCTGCATTTCCCGCCGTATAATCGGCACATAATTTTCCTTTGCATCCTTTTCAAGCTGAGTCAAAAAAGGCGTATTTCCTTTGTCCAGAGAGTTTATATAGGTAACCATTCTTTCATCAACAATCACTTTTTTTCCCTCTTATTCAGCCGTTTCTCCTGCCTGTTCTCCTGACGCATCCTGACTCTCATCTGTAACGGCCTCTTCTGTTGTCTGCACATCTGTACCATCCGCTGAGGTATCCAGAGAATCCGTGGAATCCTGCTCCGGCTGTCCTGTCATATCTTCTCTTGCAAGCACTGCCAGCATTTCATCTGTCGTCATAGAAGTATTTAAAATATAAGTTCCCGACTGTAATTTATCTTTATAATTTGAAAGACTTTCCTGTACCACAAATACTTTTGCATCTTTAATCAGACCTTTGCTTTTTAAAATCTTTCCAATCTGATACACCGACGCTCCGTCTTTGATTACAACAGTTACATCTTCTCCATGGTCTTCATCATCCACAGGTATCTGGTCGAAAATCGCATATCCAAAATCATACGCTGATTTTCCAACATAAATCACGGCACACACCACACAGGCATACACAGCAAAGCGGAAAAATCCACCTGCAAAAATTGATGCCGCACCCTGTTTTCTGATTCCTCTTCCCATTTTTTTCTCCTTATTTTCTTAATGCACCCTCGGAATATTAAAGTCTCCTGCTAATCCTGCCAATTGAATGCCGATAAGCATTCCCCTAATTCAAGTCCGGTACATCTAAATGAATCGCCTCATGTACTCTTACCGAAATATCCTGCAGGAGTCTGCAAAGCGAAGCTTCTGCCTCTAAAAACTGATTCACTTCCGGTATACAGCTTAATTCATTTATCTTATCATCAATGTCATCTATGGTGTCATAAGAGTCTATATCATCATTTTTAATCTGCGCCTGATAGTTTAATCTGCGCAATTCATCGACCTGCCGTTTTATCTCAGGATTTGCGTTAAGCTTTTCAAGAGAAGTCGTGTATTGTCTGTAAACACTCTCACTTTTAATCTCCTCAATCACCCTGTTTACATAATAATCAATATTACTCATGGAATTATGCCTCCATAATAATCGGCAGAATCATCGGACTTCTCTTGGTTCTCTTCCACAAGAATTCTCCCAGAGAATCTTTAATCACATTTTTCATCTTGCCCCAGTCTGTAATATGTCTCTCCAGACAGCTGTCAATCGCCTCTTCCACTACACTTCTGGCCTCTTCCATTAAATCTTCCGATTCACGCACATAGACAAAACCACGTGATACGATATCCGGTCCTGCGAGAAGATTGCTCGAATGTTTTTCTAAAGTGAGCACAACAATCATAATACCATCTTCAGAAAGATGCTGACGATCACGAAGTACGATATTTCCAACATCTCCAACACCAAGACCATCAACAAAGATTGCTCCCGTACGAACCTGTCCGGTTACTCTTGCCGGTTCTTCTTCATTTAGTTCAAGCACATCACCGGAAGAAAGAATAAAGATATTTTCCTTTGGAATTCCAAGTTCTTCTGCCACACCTGCCTGTGCTTTTAAGTGTCTGTACTCTCCATGCACCGGAATGGCATACTTCGGTTTTACAAGGGAATAAATCAGTTTAATCTCTTCCTGACATGCATGTCCGGAAACGTGTGCATCCTGAAAGATAACGTCTGCACCTTTCATACTTAATTCATTAATCACCTTTGATACTGCTTTTTCATTTCCTGGAATCGGATTGGAACTGAAAATAATCGTATCGTTTGGCTTAATCGTAACTTTCTTATGAATACTTGCTGCCATACGGGACAATGCCGCCATAGATTCTCCCTGACTTCCTGTCGTAATCAATACAACTTTCTCATCCGGATAGTTTTTAAGCTGGTCGATATCAATTAACGTTTTATCTGGAATCTTCAGATAGCCAAGTTCTGCGGCTGTACCGATGACATTTACCATGCTTCGACCCTCTACCGCAACTTTTCTCCCATATTTATAGGCTGAGTTGATAATCTGCTGTACACGGTCCACATTTGAGGCAAATGTTGCAATAATAATTCTTGTATTTCTATGCTCCGCAAAAATATTGTCAAATGTTCTTCCTACAGTACGTTCTGACATCGTAAAGCCTTTTCGCTCCGCATTCGTACTGTCGCACATCAACGCAAGGACACCTTTTTTTCCAATCTCTGCAAATCTCTGTAAATCAATTGCATCCCCAAATACAGGAGTGTAATCCACTTTAAAGTCACCGGTATGCACGACAATTCCTGCCGGTGAATAGATTGCCAGTGCGGAAGCATCCTGAATACTGTGATTTGTTTTAATAAATTCGATTCTGAAACAGCCAAGGTTAATGGACTGTCCATGACGAATCACTTTCCGTTTGGTTGTACGGAGCAGATTGTGTTCTTTTAATTTATTCTCAATCAGTCCGATGGTAAGTTTTGTTGCATAAATCGGCACATTCACTTCTTTTAATACATAAGGAAGTGCTCCGATATGGTCTTCATGACCATGGGTAATTACAAAGCCTTTTACTTTGGAAATATTTTCTTTTAAGTAGGTGACATCCGGAATAACTAAATCAATTCCCAGCATATCGTCCTCCGGGAAGGAAAGTCCGCAGTCTACTACAACAATACTATCCTCATATTCAAAGGCTGTAATGTTCATTCCAATTTGTTCCAGTCCGCCCAATGGAATGATTTTCAATTTTGAGTTGTTGTTTTTTTTCAAATTAATTCCTCCAATATTTGCCGTTCCTTTTATTATTCTTATTCAAAATCAATCTCATCCAACATCACTTCAAAGACTTTATACACTGCATCAAATTCTGTGTCATCCTCTACAAATACATAACAGCCATCCTTGTCTCCATCTTCTGAAGTGTCTTTTAAAATATAAGCTGCACTGCCTTCTTCACCGGACTCTTCCGGGTCTACTGTCAGCAAATAAACACTTCCATTTACTCTTGTCTGCGCAAGAACTCCAAGTTCAAGCTGGCTTCCGTCCTCTCCGTCAAAAATAATTGTTTCCATAACCTCATCCTTTCTTATCGTAATTTATTTTTTTATACGCTAAAATCCCGGATAACAGCCGTTTCTTTTTTTCTTAAAAATACCATTTCTGGCATTTTAACCGAAATTAAACTGTACCCGGGTTTGCTTTTGAATCCAGATATCCCTGCAGAATAAATACTGCAGCAATCATATCCACATATTTACTTCTGTTCTCCCTGCGCACTTTACTTTCCATCAGTGTGCGGTTTGCTTCAACAGTTGTCAGTCTCTCATCCCACATAATTACCGGCAGTTTACATCTTCTTTCCAGTGTTTCCTTTAACTGCAGCGATTTCTCCGCCCGTTCTCCAATTGTATTGTTCATGTTTTTCGGAAATCCCAGAACGATTTCTTCTACCTGATATTCCTTAATCAGTTCTTCTATCCGGCGAAGGGATTTTCTTAACTTATTTTCTTCTTCCCGACGAATAATTTCAATTCCCTGCGCTGTAAGACCTAAAGGGTCGCTGATTGCCACCCCGATAGTCTTAGAGCCATAATCCAGTCCCATCACTCTCATAATCTTACTCGTGCTTCCAGGACTCATTTTTAATGTATTCTTTTAAAAGTTCCTCTACAAGTTCATCGCGCTCCACTTTCATAATTGTACTTCTTGCTCCCTTGTAGCTCGTAATATAAGTCGGGTCTCCTGACATAATATATCCGACAATCTGATTCACCGGATTATATCCTTTTTCTGCCATCGCATTGTATACCAAATCCAAAACATCTTTTACTCTGATTTCCGGATCGCCTTTTACATTAAAATATTGTGTACTATCTAAATTTCCCATATTATCACGCCCTTATCTAAAACTTTACCACTATTTTAATATATCTTTCTAGGAAATTCAACCATTATATTCGGCAGTTAAAAATCCCATCCTGAAGAAATTCGGTAATTTCTCCTGTTACAAGCTGATTCTCCAGATTTTTTTCTGATAAAACAGCAACTTTTATATACTCTCTTGTATGACCGACCCAGTAAGTCTGTCCATTAATCTCGGTTGTTTCCTCAAATAAAATCTCAACCTGTTTTCCAAGATAATATTCCATATATTCTTTCTGATGTGCTTTTCCAAGCTCAATCATCTCATGACTTCTGCTTGCTTTTACCTGTTCCGGAATCTGATTTTCCATTTTATCTGCTCTTGTGCCTTTTCTTCTTGAATATTTAAAAATATGAGTCTCATAGAATTTAGCTTCTGACACCATTTCCTTAGAGGCCTTAAATTCTTCCTCTGTTTCCCCCGGAAATCCTACAATTACATCGGTTGTCAGTGCCGGATGGTCAAAATATTTTCGAAGCAGACGGCATCCTTCTAAGTATTCTCCTGCGGTATATTTGCGATTCATTCGTTTTAAAGTTTCCGTGCATCCACTCTGCAAAGATAAATGAAAATGCGGGCAGATAGCCGGCAGGCTGCTTAATGTCTTTACAAACTCTTCTGTAATAATACGCGGTTCTAAAGAGCCCAGACGAATTCTTTTTACACCCTCAACATTCTGTACTGCCACAATCAGATTTAACAGACTATCCTCACAGTCAATCCCATAAGAACTTAAATGGATTCCGGTTAAAACAAATTCCTGATATCCAAGTGCTACCAGACGTTCTACTTCTTTTATGACTTCCTCTCTCTTACGGCTTCTGACACGACCTCTGACATAAGGAATAATACAGTAACTACAGAACTGATTGCATCCGTCCTGTACTTTTAAATAAGCTCTGGTGTGCTCTCCTGTGGAAGCCAGCTCCAGTTCTTCGTATTCTACCGGTTTTTCAAGGTCTATTCTCTCTTCCTTCTGACCATTTCCGCTTTGATACTCTTCCAGCACGGCAATCAAATCCTGCTTTCTGTTATTTCCAAGCACAATATCAATTGCCTCGTCAATTTCTTCTCCTTTTTGCGCCTGCGCATAACAGCCTGCTGCCACAACAACTGCCTGAGGATTCATTTTCTTTGCCTTATGAAGCATCTGTCTTGATTTGCGGTCTGCAATGTTTGTAACCGTACAGGTATTAATGATATAAATATCTGCTCCAGGCGCAAATGGTACAATTTCATACCCCGCATTTTTAAGCATTTGTTCCATTGCTTCAAGCTCATAAGCATTTACTTTACATCCTAAATTGTGCAATGCAACTTTCTTTTCCATATATTTCTATTTTACTCCTATTTATTCTTAAGCGTTTTGACGAATAGTTTCCGAATTATTTGTATTTTATTTCTCTCTTTTAGATATTGACTTTTTGCCCCATTAACGGTAACATTATGCTTGTAAAAAGCAAAAAACACTGATTGTAAGGGAGGATTTGTCCAATGAAAACAGTTAAAATTTCTCTGAATTCTATCGACAAAGTGAAATCATTTGTAAATGAAATCACAAAATTTGACTATGACTTTGATTTAGTATCAGGAAGATACGTAATCGATGCAAAATCTATCATGGGTATCTTCAGCTTAGATTTATCCAAATCTATTGATTTAAACATCCATGCAACTGATGGTGCTTTAGACGATATTCTTACTGTCTTAAAACCATATTTAGTAGACTAATATAAAATGGATGATAGAAACCAAGGACTGTTTTAACAGTCCTTTTTTCTATTTCTGCTTTTCATTCATTAATAAAGAAATCTTAAGAGCCACACAATTCTGTATGACTCTTATTATTTTATTATTGCAAATTTTACTCACACACAATCGTCTCTGCTGTCTCTACAGCCTGTATCATCATTTCTTCAATCTTATCCTGTAACTTCTCTTCTGAGCGTTTAATTACTTTCAGATTTGGTTTTGTAACCGGATGTTTCGCAACAAAGATTGTACAGCAGTCTTCAAACGGTAAAATCGAAGTCTCATAAGTATTGATTTTTAATGCCACATCTACAATTTCCTGTTTGTCAAATCCAATCACCGGACGGAACACCGGCATGGTGCAGACTTCATTTGTAGCAGCAAGGCTGTGCATTGTCTGGCTTGCCACCTGACCGATACTTTCTCCTGTAATCAATCCGAGACAACCGTCTTTTTTTGCAAATTCTTCTGCAATTTTCATCATATAACGACGCATGATGATGGTTAATTCTTCATGCGGGCATTTTTCGTAAATATACAACTGGATATCTGTAAAGTTTACAACATGAAGATGAATCGGTCCACTGTATTTTGCTACTAATTTTGCCAAGTCTACGACTTTCTGTTTTGCTCTTTCACTTGTATATGGCGGAGCATGGAAGTATACAGCATCAATCTTAACACCACGTTTTGCAATCATGTATCCGGCAACCGGACTGTCGATTCCGCCGGATAATAACAGCATCGCTTTTCCATTTGTTCCAACCGGCATACCGCCCGGTCCCGGAATTACTTCAGAATACAGATAAATCTTATCTCTGACTTCCACATGAATCATCACATCCGGTTCATGCACATCCACTTTCATATTCGGACAGGAATCCAGCACATCCCCGCCAAGCTGTGCGTTCATTTCCATAGAAGTCATCGGATAGCTTTTCTTTGCACGACGCACATCCATTTTGAAAGTTTTTGGCTCATCCTTGTACATCTCTTTCACATAAGCAACCACTTCTTTGGATAACTCTTCGTAGCCTTTGTCCTCTAATACTACAGTCGGGCAAATTCCAAAGATACCAAAGACACGTTTTAATGCCTCTATTGTCTCATCATAATCAAATTCACTGTCTGCATAGACATAAATTCGACCACGCTCTTTTACGACTGAAAATTCGCCATCTACTTCTTTTAATACATGACGAATCTGGTCTACAAGCGCATCTTCAAAAATATATCTGTTTTTCCCTTTAATTGCAATCTCTGCATATTTTATCAAAAATGCTTTGAACATATCGTTTCCTTTCATTTCATAATATTGTCTTTTATTCTTTTTTATCTCATTAACTTCTTTTACATCTTAATGTCGTGCAAATTTCCGAAGCACCGGAAGTACTTTTGCGATTTCATCTACCGCATAATCGAGTTCCTCTTTTGTTGTCATCTCGCTTAGACTGAAACGGATTGCAGATTCTCTGCGTTCTGCTGAGACTCCAAGTGCAAGCATAGTTGCACTTGCGGCTCTTTTGTGGCTGGAGCAGGCACTTCCCGCTGAAATATAAATCTGTTTTTCTTCTAAGGTATGAAGCAGAACCTCACTTCTGACTCCGACAAAGCTTGCATTTAAAATATGAGGTGCTCCATCTTCTGGTTTTGGACCATTGATAAAGACATTGTCCAGTTCCTGAAGTCTCTTTGCAAGATACAGTTTATTTTCTTTTAACTGTTCAATTTTTTCATCGAAATCTTCATAAATCTTCTTCGCTGCCACTCCAAGCCCTGCAATTCCCGGAACATTATCTGTACCGGAACGCATGCCTTTTTGCTGTCCACCGCCAAGAATCATCGGCTGAATTTTTATTTTTTCATTTACATATAAAAATCCAACTCCTTTTGGTCCATGAATTTTATGACTGCTTACAGATAACAAATCAATTCCCATCCGTTTTGGATAGATACGGAATTTTCCATAACCCTGAATTGCATCTACATGATAAATTGTTTTCGGATTCTTTTCATGAACCAGCTTTCCAATCTCTTCCACCGGAACAACTGCTCCTACTTCATTATTGACATACATCGTAGAAACTAAAATTGTATCCGAACGGATTGCAGATTCCAGTTTTTCCATCGAAAGAATTCCGTTTGCATCAACCGGAATTTTTGTTATTTCAAATCCCTGTTCCTCTAATGCTGCAAGCGGTGCTGAAACTGCTGCATGTTCAAACACGGTAGAAATAATGTGTTTTCCCTGTCTGCGATTTGCATAAGCGCATCCAACAAGTGCCCAGTTATCGGATTCTGTTCCGCCTGATGTAAAATAAATTTCTTTTTCCTGAACTTTTAAAGTTTTTGCAATTTTTTCTGTCGCATCTTTTACATACTGTTCTGCTTCCACGCCTTTTTTGTGCATTGCAGACGGATTTCCATAATCTTCCATCATAGTTTTTACTACAATGTCTCTTACCTCTTCAAAGCATTGTGTAGTTGCTGAATTATCAAGATATGCTTCCATTTTATTTTATTCCTCCAAAGCAAACATCAGAACTGAAAGCACTGTCAATCCCGCTGTTTCTGTTCGTAAAATTCGTTTTCCAAGAGTGATTGCTTTTGCACCCTCATCCATTGACTGTTCAACTTCTTTTTCATCGAAACCACCTTCCGGTCCTATGAAAATTCCAATCGACTGACCTGGTTTTATACTGTTTATGATTGCTTTTGTCTCCTGCATCCCTTTTGCACGCTCATAAGGTAAAAGAATCACATCCAGATTGTTTGCATAAGCAAGGGCTTCTTTAAAACTCATCACATGACTGACTTCCGGCACATACATACGTTTGGACTGCTTTGCCGCACTTTCCGAAATTGCCTGCCATCTACGCTGCTTGTTTACCTCTTTTTTTCCCTCCAGACGCACAACTGCTCGCTTAGTTGCCACCGGTATCACCTGATGCACACCCAGCTCTACTGCCTTTTGAATAATCCATTCCATTTTGTCTGACTTTGGAAGTCCCTGAAACAGATAGATTTTAGAAGAAAGTTCATATCCTGCTTCCTGTGCATACATGATATGCGCAGTAACTTCATCTTCTAAAAATTCTTCAATGTAGCACGTATATTCCATTGTCTCTCCGGTACTAATCAGGATTTCCTCTCCGGTTTTCATCCGCAGTACATTTTTGATATGATTGACATCACTGCCACAGATGCGAATGACCGTTTCTTCTACCTGAGACGGTTCTACAAAAAAACGATACATTTTTTGCTCCTTAATTTTTTCTGGCCGTAACAGACACCCATTCTCCCTGATGTGTAACCTCTAACACTTCAAGACCGGCTGCTTTTACCGCATTTACAACAGTTTCTTCTTTGTCATCAATGATACCGGATGTAATATAAATTCCACCTTTTTTCATCTGATTTAAGATAACCGGAGTCAGTGGAACTAATACATCTGCTAAAATATTAGCAACTACGATATCATATTTTTCATAGCCAACTTTATCCTGTACTTCTTTATCATCAATGATATTTCCAATCATCATGTCAAAAGCTTCTACCGGAATCTCATTTGCCTCTTTATTTTCTTCTACTGCCGGAACTGCACAAGGATCAAGGTCTGTTCCGACTGCATGTTTTGCTCCTAATTTCAATGCTACAATCGATAAAATTCCGCTTCCTGTTCCGACATCAAGCAGTTCTGTCTCGCTTGTCACATATTTCTTTAACTGACGGATACAAAGCTGTGTGGTCTCATGCATACCTGTTCCAAACGCTGTACCTGGGTCAATATGGATAATCATTCGGTCTTTATCTTCTTCTTTTACTTCTTCCCAGGATGGAATAATCAAGATATCATCTACATAAAACTGCTTGAAATACTGTTTCCAGTTGTTAATCCAGTCTTTGTCTTCGGTCTGGGAAAGTGTAATCATTCCGGAACCGATGTCTACAAACATTCTTAACTCTTCTAATTCTGCCTTTACTTTTTCAAGCATTGCATTGACATCTTCATCCTCATCCAGATAAAAATTCAGATATGCAACTCCATCATCTTCCGGCATATCCGGAAGAATATCTACAAACATCTGCTTTTTATCCTGTTCGGATAACGGCTGTTTGTCCTGAATTTCCGCACCTTCAAGCCCGATGTCCGCAAGGGTGGAAATGACAATATCTTCTACTTCTTCTCTGATTTCCAAAGTAATTTTATTCCACTTCATAGTTATGTCTTTCCTTTCTTTATCTATACTCTCTTATACAAACATAAATACAATCGTTATTGTCACTACCGATAATACAGTCGACAAAATAATTCCCTCTGATATCGTATGTGCATCTTTATTATATTGTTCTGCTAACATAACCGGCATATTTCCGGTTGGAAGAGCCAACATTAAAATAATGGTTGCACGCATAATATAATCCGGAAGAATTGGTTTTAACAAAATTGCAATTAAAACCGGTAAGACCAGAAACCGCAATAATTCAAATAGCATAAGCTTTCGATTTTCAATTATTTTTTTCGGATTTAACCCCACTACAGATGCTCCGATTACCATCATAGAAAGAAACGTACAGGCATTTCCACAGTAAGTTACGATATTCTGAAGCGTCTCCGGAACGGTAAGCTGAAACCAATAAATCAAAAATGCAAAAATGCAACAGACAAAACCTGGTGTAAAAATATCTGTCCAGGACTGTTTTTTATCGCCTTCTGTTCCCTTTCTTACCAATGCAATCCCAAATGTAAAGATAAAAATATTATACAGAAAATTAAAAATCACCACATACAAAATTGATTTATGTCCAAGAATTGCGAGTGATACCGGAAATCCGATAAATCCAACATTTCCAAACGTGCTCATCAAAACATATGCTTCTTTTTCCTTCGTCTGTACCCGAAAAATCTTTACAAATGCATAACCAAACACAATCAACAGAACATAATACACAATACCAATTCCCGTTACAATCCCTACATTTTTTCTGGAAATATCTGACATATCCTGAAACACACTTGCAAGAATCATTGCAGGGCAGCAGATGTTTACAACAATTGCTGATAAATCCTTCATCACCATTTCTGATACAAACTTCCTTTTATACATGAAATATCCAAGTATAATCAGCGCAAATATCATCACCATCTGCTTTAGAACTACTATGCTGCCCATTTTCTCATAAACTCTCCCACTTTATCTATTTAACATTCCTATTATAAGGGAAATTTTTTTAGATTGCAACGAAAAAAAGAGAAGAAAAAATGTGAAACAATCACAAATTTTCTTCTCTTTTTACTAATCTTCAAATGTTTCTTTAATGGTTTCTTTGAATTTTTCCCATCCGCCTTTTTTCTTCTTTTCCGGAGTTTCTTCTTTTTCTTCTTTTGGACGATTTCCGCAGGCGGCATCGAATTTACGAAGTGCTTCTTTTGCCTCTTCATTTAACTTAGTTGGTACCTGAACAACCAGTGTAACATAATGGTCACCACGTACGTTTTTATTTCTAAGGGACGGTACACCTTTTCCTTTTAAGCGGACTTTGGTATCGGTCTGCGTTCCGGGTTTGACATCGTACATAACGTCTCCGTCTACCGTACTGATGCGGACTTCTCCACCGAGTGCTGCCTGTGCATAAGTAATTGGTGCAGTAGAAAAGATATTCATATCCTGTCTCTGGAAAATCGGATGACGAGCTACCATAACTTCTACAAGCAAATCTCCTCTTGGTCCTCCGTTTGTTCCCGGTTCACCTTTATCACGGATACGGATACTCTGTCCATTATCAATACCTGCCGGAATACTTACCTGAATCTTCTTATGTTTGGACACATATCCTGTACCATGACAATCGGTACATTTATCTTTAATGATTTTACCGGTTCCCTGACAATCCGGACAAGTCTGAACATT
>OCHN01001055.1_pt1 | contig 24493 bp, 22 predicted proteins | sample 1538911 | NCBI WGS metagenome assembly OCHN01 (sample SAMN04571736, study PRJEB22368) | human gut metagenome | biome: human gut; material: stool | host: Homo sapiens | place: Luxembourg | collected 2013-01-11 | reverse complement strand
ATGTCTCGAATTTTCTGTCTGAATTTCTTAGAGCTTGTCTTTGGCATTATATATGAAGCGTTCATGATATTTCTGCTTTGCCTCCTTTTTGTAGTTGTAGTAACAATTAGGGCTAATTCCAAATTTATTGCATAGCCATCTTAAACCAAATATATTTTTATTATCGTCGATAAATCGATATACCACTAATCGATTTCCTTTGCGAAGAATGCCGCTGCTTTTTTTAAGAAAGCAATTTCCTTATCTTTTTCGTTAAGAAGCTGATTTAATCTTCTAATCTCCCTTGCTTCATTAGATTCAGGCGTAGTGTTGGTGGTATAAAGGCATTCTTCCTTATACTGATTAACATTCATAACATCCTGCATTATCATACCTCCTGTATATGAGCTTTCTCTCAATTCCTCTAAGTTTGAGTTAATTATTTTCCAGAAACTTTAATATAACATCAATGATAACTCTATCTCATCTTCATCCATCACTCCAGTCTCTTTAAAACCTTTGTTTTTGTATAAATTTAATGCATGAATATTGTCTATATTACAGGTTAATGTTATCTTGTCCGATGTCCCAAAGGGTTTCGTTTTAATGTACTCAATCGTCAAATCCAACGCAATACTTCCATACCCCTTCCCTTGATTAGATTCATCAATCATCATATGCCATATATCGTATTCCGGGATATCATAATCATAAATCACCATGACATAGCCAATCATAGTGTCATCTTTATAAATTCCAAACGGCTGACATTGATTTCTGTAAACATAAGCCTGTGCAAGGCTTCGAATTGGATGTGAAACAAAACGTTCCTGTCCGTTTGCAAGTTTCAAATTAAATGCTTCAATAAAATTATCTTCTGTAATTGTCCTAAGGCTTATCTTATAATTCTCCATGTTAATCTTACCTATCATCTCCTGATATAGTCTGTAAAGTACCATTCTCCTCACAAAACCACTTCAAATAATTGTCCAAAAGATTCCTCCATATACATTTTGGTTAATTTGCTACCATAATCATTCTATCATGAATTGATTTCATTGTCTATATGTAGACAACTAACATGCTTAAAACTGCTATCAAGATGCATAATAATTCCAATCTTTCTCGTCCAATCATACACTATATAATCGTTCACGGTTTTTATATCTCATTTTAATCTTCTTTCTGCCGCTTTCGGCTGACAGCATAAATAGTATAAAAAAGACGCAGGCAAAAACATTTCGTTTCTGCTCTGCGTCTTAGCGTCTGGCAATGGATTGATAATTGTAGCTACCACTCGTTAGTTTTAACATTACCACTTATTCACGATTATGTCAAGCCTATTATTTATCCTAGCATTAGCAAATTTTTATTTACATTATTATTGCACAGTGATACAATTCTATAGTTACAACAAAACCAAAGAAAGGAATTTATAAAATGAATTTTATTAAAAAAAATGGAATTGGTATTCTTCTTTGTCTTGCAATTGCTATTCCATCATGGTTCTTAGGAAAAATATTTCCAGTGGTGGGAGGCGCTGTTATTGCAATCATAGCAGGAATGATTATCACAATGTTTTGGAATGATAAGAAAAATGCAGAAGCAGGAATTAAATGGACATCAAAAATAATCCTTCAGACTGCAGTTGTTTTACTTGGATTTGGAATGAATCTCGGAGTAATCTTTCAGACAGGAAAGCAATCGCTGCCGATCATTATTTGTACTATCACAACATCTCTTGTTATTGCGTGGATATTGAAGAAAGCTTTAAAAGTACCTGCAAATACATCAATACTTGTAGGTGTTGGCTCTTCAATCTGCGGCGGCTCTGCTATCGCAGCAACTGCACCTATTATTGATGCAGATGATGATGAAATCGCCCAGGCAATCGCAGTAATTTTCTTTTTCAACGTACTTGCAGCCATCTTCTTCCCTATACTTGGCAAAACAATAGGATTTGATACTGTTCATGGTGATGCATTTGGTATTTTTGCAGGAACAGCAATCAATGACACATCATCTGTAACAGCTGCCGCATCAACATGGGACAGTATGTGGAATCTTGGAAGCGAAACATTAAATAAAGCAGTAACAGTAAAACTTACAAGAACACTTGCCATAATACCTATTACACTTGGATTATCATTTATACGAGCTCAAAAAAAAGCAAAAGAAGGAATGAAAAGTTCAAGCTTTAGTTTAAAAAGAACATTTCCAATGTTCATACTTTATTTTGTGATTGCAGCAATAATTACAACAGTTTGCGTACATAATGGAATTGATGCACAAGTATTTCATCCAATTAAGGAATTGTCAAAGTTTATGATTATTATGGCTATGGCTGCCATCGGATTAAACAGCAATGTAATCCAGCTCATCAAAACAGGTGGAAAGCCTATTATTATTGGTGCGTCATGCTGGTGTGGAATCACAGCTGTAAGTCTTATTGTTCAGCATATCATGAACATCTGGTAAAAATACAAGAAGAGCAGCACGTATCATCATCGATACATCTGCTCTTCTTTTTCAGCATTTGCTGCTATTTTTGCCTGAATTATTGCTTTCTTGTCCAGTGTTATTATCTTATAACAAACGTTGTTATAGAATTTTCCTTAAGTTCTATTTCAAAAATATTTTCAGTAAGTACACTAGATTCAAGCCGATTCCAGTGTTCTCCATTATCAACCGAACCACTTGTGCGAATTGGACAAATTTTTGCCCCTTTCAGTGCAAACTCATCTAAATCAACCTTGCAAGATTGTTTCTCATTTGTATCATTGACCATCACAAGAACCAGCTTTCTCTCCTCTTGATTCCATGACGCTATGACATGTTCTCCTGCCTGAATAATAGTATCATTCGGTCTAATATAACGCGAAAACTGTCCCATCGCATAATACTTCATACTCAAAATAATCTTTTTCGAATCGTGATCTGCCGTTGCTAGTCCCCAATAACCGCCTGTATAATCTGGTTTTCCGCTGTCTTTATTTCCCATATAGCCATAACTGCTAATGTGACTGTCAATTACCTGCCATAAAACCCAAGCTGCTGGGAGAAGTCCATTTATATCAGAAATAATCTTGTTTGCCAGCCATAGTGCTGCCCCCATCTCCCCTGCATTGAATCCTGATGTATCGCCGCCATCAACTTCTGACATCCACAAGTTTTTATAATAGCTTTGCGCCAGTTTTCTAAGGCCTTCATTATCACCTTCTAAGTAACTATGTGTGTCAATACGGGCTATTGTCTCTCTTGCTACCTCACTAAGACTGTTAATACTATTTATCTGACAATCAATCCCTGTCTCGTCCGTTCCAGATATTAAAATATCATTTAATCCTCTTTCATCCAACGCTTCTCTTAATGCTATAATCATAACAGACTGTGATTCACCAGGATCAAAATGGCATCCTTCCTGCTTATCGCTTAACGCATGCCAATATTCAGTATCAGGCTCATTCATCGCCGTCATACTCTGAAAATGGATGCCCCATTCTTTTGAAAAATGTTGTGCAACATCAGCAAGATATGAAGCAAAGGCACCATACGCATCCTCACGAAGATTATTTTCCCCCGCATTTACTGAACCACTTGAACAGCCCGAATTAGTCATGAAATATGGAGGTGAATTTGAAAATCCTTCAACAATCAAATCCTTTCCATAACATTCTGCTACTTTCATTAATACATTTCTCTGATTCTGATCGGCATTCCAGTCGTATGACCAATGATATCCATTAGCATCATGGGAAGGATTTATTGCATACCCAGGCACCATCGAATCTGTTCTTGTAATATGATGATGAGTTGGATCATCTCCACCGCCAATGTTATAGCGAATAATATTCAGCCCAAGACCTTCTTTAGGGTCAAAAAACAACTTTGCAGCCTGCTCTGACAGCTCATCCAAATAGCCAATTCGATTTGGCCACCAACAAAAGCTAGTTCCCCATCCCTCAAATTTCCCACCATTAAACGGTGAACATCTTCTCAAAGACAAATGACAATCAATAAATGATACCATTTATTTTCCTCCCTTTCTAACTCAAAATTGAATTAAAAACTACCTAATCTTTTTTATAGCATATCACAATTTATGCGAAAATATCAATACATTTTTGCATATTATAAGTGCCACAGAGACATTTATTTATCCCTGTGGCACTTAATGTTTGTTAATTCAATTTCTTCACTGACTCTCCTGGTACTAATTCACCTTCAAAAATCAACTGCTGAACATTCGTCTTTTTCTTTATGCTGTCAAAAAGAAGTTTGATTGTCTCTCTTGCCATTGTTTCTGCTGGCTGCCGTATTGTCGTAATGGAAGGATTATAATAAGCTGCCATTTCTGTTCCGTCAAAACCTGCCACAGAAATATCCATCGGTACTCTTTTCCCCGCATCAATCAGAGCCCTAACTGCACCAATTGCCAAGCTGTCAGAAATAGCAAAAATTGCCGTACAATCTACTCCATCTTCCAAAAGTGCTTTTGTCATACGGTATCCGCTCTCCATTGAATAGCTATCCAATTCCGGATCCATATGATATATCCGCCTTTCGTCCACTGGAATATTATGAGCTTCCAGTGCTTTTTTGTATCCTGTCAAACGAAGTGCGCCGATGCTGACATCGTTTTTATGAGAGCAAAGAAGCGCAATCTTTTCATGTCCCTGGCTGATAAGATACTCCGTCATACGGCAGCTCTCCTTTACATCATCTACTGACACAAATGAATAATCATTTTTGTATTCTTTCCCCAAAAGGCTTACCGTACTTAAAACAAAAGGCACCGGGATCTTTTTTAACTGATCTTGTGAATGGGAGGCAATACCTCCCAAAAATATAATTCCTCTCAGTCTCTTCTCTTTTTCCAGTTCCAGAGCCACTTCTGTTTCATCCTGCCACGCATCTACATGCTGAAGAACCAGCGAATATTTCTTTTTCTGGATCTCTTCTTCAAAAACCTTGATCATGCTATTAAAAAATTGATTGCTGATTCCTTTAATCAAAATGGCGATGGCTCTGGCATCGGAACGCTTCAAGTTGCGTGCACTGTTATTTGGCACATAATTATTTTCCTTGATAACCTGCATTATCATCTCTTTCGTCTCTGGGTTAATATCCGGATGATTATTAATTGCCCTAGATACTGTACTGACTCCCACACCGCAAACACGTGCCACGTCCTTGATCGTAATACATTCCATGCCTTCACCTCCTTATTCGTTTCTTTATTTTCTAAATTACATTCCGAAGGTCAAGTATAGTCGAACTGTCCGATTTTTGCAAGAATCTTTTTGTCTGTAATCAGCCTTTTACTGCACCAGCAACAACACCTTCGATGATGTATCTCTGGCAGAAGAGGTAGAAAATGATGATCGGGATGATGGCAAGAACAAGAACGCCCATCATGGCACCCATATCAACAGAACCATAACCGCCTTTAAGATACTGGACAGCAATCGGAATAGTGATGTATTTTTTCAGATTCAATACAAGGTACGGAAGCAGGTAGTCGTTCCAAATCCACATAGTCTGAAGAATTGCAACTGTCACACATGTTGGCTTCAAAACTGGAAGCACTACACCAAAGAAAGTCTGCAGCGGATTGCAGCCATCGATCATTGCTGCCTCTTCAATCTCTATTGGAATAGACTTGACAAAACCAGTAAACATAAATACTGAAAGGCCGGCTCCAAATCCAAGATAAATGATCCACAGTCCCCATGGAGTGTTTAATCCCAATGAGTTTGCTAACTTTGACAGAGTGAACATTTCCATCTGAAAAGGCACGATCATAGCAAAAAGACAAAGATAATAGATTGCCTTAGTCAATGCATTTTTTACACGGACAATATACCATGCGCACATGGAGGTACACAGAATGATCAAAAATACAGAACCAACGGTTATAACCGTACTCCATTTAGCACCCTCAAAAAAATTTGCCTGTTTGATACCGCGAACATAATTTTCCAGTCCTACATACATTTTTCCATTAGGAATGTCAAAAGGCTTTCGGCTAATGTATGCCTTCTTCTTAAAGGAGTTAATAAAAACAAGCATGATCGGAAAGATATATCCGATAGAAATAATACTGAAAATGGCAGTGAAAACTCCACCGTGTTTTACTTTTTTCATTACTGCTGAACCTCCTTTCTTCTAGTCAAATAGTTCTGAGTCAGTGCAATCACTGTAACAAGAATGAAGAAGATTACTGCTTTTGCCTGACCGACACCTTCATAACCAGTTCTTCCATAGAAGGTATTGAAAATATTCAACGCAAGCATCTCAGACATCTTGGACGGTTCTCCATTTGTAAGAGCCAGGTTCTGGTCGAAAAGCTTAAATGAGTTTGTAAGTGTTAAAAATGTGCAGACGGTGATAGAAGGCATAACCATCGGAATAGTGACTTTTTTAAGAATCTGCCACTTTGTTGCGCCGTCAATCTCAGCTGCTTCAATCAGCTCACCAGGAATATTCTGAATACCTGCAATGTAGATAATCATCATATAACCAATCTGCTGCCAGCACATTAAGATGATCAAACCCCAAAAGCCATATGTCGATGAATATGTCAGGGTACGGCTAAATTTCATCAGGATACCGTTTAACAGCAGCTGCCAAATATAACCAAGTACAATACCGCCGATCAAATTTGGCATAAAAAATACAGTACGGAAAATATTTGTTCCTTTGAAACCTTTTGTCAGTAAAAGTGCCACTGCAAATGCTAGCACGTTAATCAAAATTACGCTGACTACCGTAAATGCCGCCGTATACCAGAACGCGTGGACAAATGTTTCATCTGCAAAAACCTTGGCATAATTAGCAAATCCGATGAATTTTGCATCATTGACTGTCGTAAATTTACAGAAGGACAGGTAAACACCTTCTACAAAAGGAATTATAAATCCCAATGTAAATGCGATCATCGTAGGAAGCACGAAGATCGGAAAATATCTCTTGATTGCTTTTTCCATAATATCACCTTTCTAAGTTAAGGTTTTGTCAGATAGGAAACCCGGGGAAGCTTCCTATCTGGCAAAAGAAAGGCAGGCGATCCCTCGCCCGCCCCTTTCGTCACTGCTTTATTCTGCCTCGGTTGCTGCCTCGGTTGCTGCCTCAGTATCTGCTTCAGTATCTGCCTCAGTAGCATCCTCTGCTTCTTCGCTGTTCATCTCAGCATATTCAGTTGCCCAACCATCAACAAATGCGGTCTTCACTGCATCCCAGTCGCCAGTTCCCTGTGCATACTCAAGAAGTGCGCTGCCTACACCGTTTTTCCAGTTCTCAGACGGCATTGTGGTGAAGCACCATGCAACGGACTCTTTACCTGCTTCAATATACTCATTTGCTGCAGCTACAAGCGGATTCTGTGCCTGATATTCATCTGTGAAGGTATCAAACGGAGTTACAAATCCCATGTCCTGAGACAGAGAAGCTCTTCCAGCATCGCTAGTGATTACCCAGTTCAAGAAGTCGAGTGTTGCCTGAATATCTTCCTCAGATGCCTTGCTGTTTACGCACCAATAGTTCTCACTTCCGGTACACAGACCCTGATTTTCCTCACCCTCTACACCAATGTAGATTGGAAGCATACCCAGATCTTCGTCTGCTACTTCGTTGTCTTTGATATCACTGTAAGCCCAAGTACCATTCTGATAGAATACTGCTTCGCCAAGTGCAAACTCAGAAGCTGCATCCTCACCAGTCTTGCTGGAAAGTACAGTCGGCTCACATGTAGAATCTGTGATGTACAGATCAAAAATCTGCTTGTAGTTATCAAGATATGTTCCCTTGATCGCATCAGTGGAATCGATACCGTCTGCCTTGTACTCATAGTAGATCGGCAGGTTTGCCAGATGTGTCTTAAATCTCCAGTCAGAAGAAGAATCAAATCCTGTGGAAGCGAAAGCACCTTCAATTCCCAGATCATCTTTCTTTGCCTGAATATCATCTGCTACTGCTTTCAGAGTTTCAAAATTGTTAATCTCATCAACTGAAGAAATAACAGCTCCATCAGTTGCAATGTAATCATTCAAAAGTTTCTTATTATAAATCAGACCGTAAGTCTCGATTACATAAGCAATACCTGATACAGATCCGTCATCATTCTTCAGTGCGAAATCATCGCTCTTTAAATGCTTGTAAACTTCGCTGTCCTTCAGATCATAGCAGTAATCCTTCCATGTAGCCAGACCAACTGGTCCGTTTACCTGGAACAATGTCGGTACCTCTGACTTAGCCATCTCAGATTTCAAAGTAGACTCATAAGTTCCGGAAGCTGCTGTAACAACATCTACCTGCACACCAGTCTCTTCGGTGTACTTTTCTGCCAGTTCCTTCCACTGATCTGCCTGCTCAGGCTTGAAGTTCAGATAATAAACTGTTCCTGTTGCCTCGTCTGCTGATACAAGTGTAGCTGGGAGCATACCCATTGCCATGGTTGCTGAAAGTCCAAGTGCTGCAATTTTCTTTACATTCTTCATTTTGAAATCCCTCTTTCTTTCATAAAATAAATGAATAATTGTTCCGACTGGAATGTTCTGGAAACGTTGTCAGTAACGTTTCCGGTAACGTTTCCGGTTGATGGCTTTATACTATCACCAATTAGATATTTTGACAAGTGTTTTTTTACAAAAATTTGTTTTTTGTTTATTTTATTCAGTTCAATCGTGCGTTTTTTGTGCAGTTTTTACATGTGCCAGATTCTTTTATTCTTGATATTCAAAATATATTACGTGATTATAGACATGGCGGCAAAATTGTTACTATTCCCAATATTTGCACCGAAGGGCTTTCGTAACATGACGCGTGAACAGTAACGAGTTTTCACGAGGCGGACCAATAAAAGCAACAATCATCTTGCAGATGAAAATAGTATATGGTATCATTTCCGTGTAAAACAAAGCTGCTTTTTAATTTAGTCAGCTTTCGATTTAAAAATCAAAAGGAGCAACAAAAATGGACAACTTTATATTCAGCATCAATGCAACTCTTCCGATCTTTTTAACCATGGTTCTCGGACTTGTATTTCGTAAGATCGGTGTGTTTGATGATGCATTTACTAACAGAATGAACAGCTTCGTATTTAAATTTGCACTTCCTGCATTGCTGTTTGAAGACTTATGGGAAGAAAACTTTTATCAGGCCTGGGATGGGGGCTTTGTACTTTTTTGTTTCTGTGCCACTCTTGGCTGCATAATTGTTTCTACTGCTTTGTCATCCTTTTTGAAAGATAAATCTGACCGAGGTGAATTTATTCAGGGTTCTTACCGCAGCAGCGCAGCTATTCTTGGCATCGCCTTCATCGTTAACATTTATGGACAATCCGGCATGGCACCACTTATGATTATCGGAACTGTGCCGCTTTATAACATTTGTGCAGTAGCAGCACTGACGCTGACTTCTCCGGCACTATCATCTGCTAAAAGTGATCCAGCCTCTGAAACTTCAGCATCAAAATCAACTTCAGTTTCTAATAGTGACCGCCTTTTTCGTACTGTAAAAGGCATAATTACAAATCCAATTATCCTAGGAATTGCTGCGGGTTTTGCCTGGTCACTTCTTAAACTTCCGCATCCAACCATCCTTCAAAAAACAGTACATAACCTCGGCGTACTTGCCACGCCTCTTGGTCTGATGGCAATGGGAGCATCTTTCGACATCAAAAAAGCCTTCTACAAATTAAAACCATCAATAGCATGCGCATTTCTAAAGCTTATCGGCTATTCTGGCATTCTTATGCCAGTCGCTATTGCTCTAGGTTATCGAAATGAAGCACTTGTTGCCATTCTCGTTATGCTTGGATCTGCCACAACGGTCAGCAGCTACACAATGGCAAAAAGCATGGGACATGAAGGTACACTAAGTGCCAGTGTCGTCATGCTTACAACACTTTTGTCTGCATTCTCACTAACCGCTTGGCTGTTTATATTAAAGACAATGAGCTTCATTTAATGTTTTGTATTTAACAGAATATTTTTATCTAAAAAGGAGGCTGCGCTGTTGTGAACAGCGTTGCCTCCTTTTGATGATCATGATCACTCAAAATCTCTTGTAATATTTGTAAGCCATTTGCCTCTGAAATAGTGAATGAATACTGCCGGCATTTTTTCAAACTCATCCAAAGTCATTATAAAATATACCCAGATTGGTGGCAATTTGAAAACATATGCTGCAAGGAATGTGAGCGGAACTGCAACAAGCCACATAAATACAGAATCTATGATCATTCCGAATCTGGAATCACCGCCGCCTCTAAAGCATCCGCATATAAGACAAGTATTGATTCCTTCTCCCAAAAGGCGCCATGTTGTCATAATTATAAAAATGCCAAGGTAATAAATGGCGGTCTCTGTCAGCTTATCACGATAGAAATCAAGTATCAAAGGGCGAATTGCCAGAATAATAACGCATCCGACCATACTTACAATAGTCGTTATTCTAAGCATACGTTTTCCATACTCTCTGGCTGTATCAATGTGATCCTGTCCTAACTCCTGGCTGACAATAATGGTGGTAGCGTTAGCAAAACCACGACAGGCGATAGCACCAATATTTACTACCATAACGGCAACGGCATTTGCGGCTACCATATCATTTCCAATATGGCCAAGGATTGCTGCGAAAGCTGAACTAGCAAAACTCCAGACAACATCATTTATTACGGCTGGACTTGCAATCTTTATAAAATCCTTGAACAGAATACCAGACTTTGAGAAGAAGTATTTTATTCTAAATCTGACATCAGAACTGTTTAATGAGTAGATAAGACAAATGAGTACTTCTACCATTCTGGCAATAACAGTACCAAGAGCAACACCAGTGACTCCAAGCTTCGGAAGTCCAAACAGACCAAAAATAAATGTAGCATTACAAAGTACATTGACACAAAGAGAAACAACGTATGTAACAGAAGGCAACATTATTTTTCCGATACTTCGAAGAGCACTCATAAAAACCTGAGAGAATCCCATAAACACAAACGAAAATGAAATCACCCTCAAATACTCACTGCCGGCAGCAATCGTATCAGGACTGTTTGTAAAAATCCTCATGATCGTAGTTGGCATGGAAAATGAGATAATGAAAAATATCAAAGAACTGATCAGTGATATTCGTTCTGCCAGACCAAGAATCTTCTCTACTGTCTTTTTATCACCCTTTCCCCAGTACTGAGCACATAACACCGAAGTACCTGTGGCCATACCGTAATATAAACAGAAAAGAATAAAAGTATATTGGTTAGCAAGTGATGAAGCCGACATAGCAGTCTGGCTTACATATCCAAGCATTACCGTATCAGCAATGTTTACTAATGTTCCAATCAAATTTTGAATCATGATTGGAAATGCTAATTTTGATGCGTATTTTAAGAAATCTTTTTTATTAAGCATACAAACGTTCTTCCTTTTTATTTTAATCCTTTTTCGCTAAATTTCAAATCAGATAGTCTCCCGCGAAATTTAACTTGCATCTTCTCGCACAGCTTCGCATATACGTGCTCCACAAACCATGGTTCTGTTGATTTCTCTGCAATCTGATCTACACGAATCCAGGCAACTGCACTATTTTCCTCTGGGCGATTCTGCACAGCATCTTTTGGGTCTGCCTCCATCAGATACGTCACATTTAAATGAAGATGTGTAGAAACATAGTGTCCTTTTTTCATATGACCGTCCACAGACAAAATTTCTATCGAAAATGGCTCATCTAATAGAAATTTTACATGTGTCAATCCAGATTCCTCCATGACTTCTTTTTGTGCTACATGGTGCAGATCGGCATCACCATCTGCGTGACCACCAAGCCACGCCCAGGAATGATAGATGTTGTGATATGCCATCAGCACGCTTTTTTTGTCTGGACTCACTACCCACGCAGATGCAGTTAGATGGGCAATTTCATTTTCTCTTGTAAGAATGTCTGAGCCACTCTCAAACCACTTTAATAAAATGGCTTTGTCATGCTCCTCCTGCTCATTAAACGGCATGAATTTTTGAATTTGCTGTTCAAGTTTAGATAACTCTTTTGTCATTTAGTGGCATATCCTTTCTCTTTTTTTATTGTAACACATTTTTCGAATTTTGCTTCTCCATTCTCTTTAGCTCTGGAAGAACGGTGCACAGCATCACAACAAGGCAAAGTGTTCCACCAATTACATTTGATACTGGCTCAGCAAGGAACACTCCTGCCGTTCCCATGTGAAACATATATGGCATCATATACGTGAGTGGTACAACAATAAAGACCTTGCGAAGCAGTGAGAAAAAAATTGCCTGTTTCTTTTTATTCAACGACTTGAATACGGTCTGTCCAATATATTGAAAATCCATGCAGATAAATGCAGCAAAATATTGTTTTAATGCCGGAACTGCATCCTGCATCAAGGCCGCATCAGAGCTGAAAATTCCAATCAATGCATTTGGCAATAAAATAATAATACTCCACATCACTGCTGTATAGCCAAGAATCATAGTACTCATCACTGCCATAGCTTTTCGCACTCGCGCTGGACGGCATGCACCATAATTGTAGCTTAAAATTGGGGAAGTGCCCTCATTCATTGCATAAATTGGAGTCTCAACTAGCTGACGCACGCTTGACACAATCGTCATAACAGATATGTAAATATCGCCACCGACATCTGACAAAATATTGTTGCAGCAGATAGACACCAGACTGTTTGTCAGCTGCATAATAAATCCTGCCGTACCAAGGCTCACAATGTTTTTTGCGTAGCCTATGCATTCAGAGAACTCTTTTTTCTTTAAAAAGCGAACCTTCAGCTCAGATTTTCTTGTCAAAAAGACAAACACAAATACCGCAGATAACGCTTGGGAAATTACGGTGGCAATCGCTGCCCCCTGTACTCCAAACCCCAACACAAAAATAAACAGCGGATCGAGCAAAAGGTTTGCTACTGCACCAACCGCAACTGAGGTCATTCCAATAGTGGAATACCCTTGTGCATTAATAAACGGATTCATACCTGTCGCAATCATAGACGGCAGCGTTCCAATCAGATAAATCATCAAATACGGATATGCATAGACAAGCGCATCAGTTGAGGCACCAAATAATACTAGAAGCGGTCTGGCAAATATAAAGCCAACTGCCATCAGCACTACTGCACATACGCAGACCATCGTAAATGATGTATTCATCACATTTGCAGCTCTTTGTGGCTCACCCTTTCCTCGATAAATCGAAAATAATGGTGCACCACCGCTTCCAAACAAATTGCTAAATGCTGTAATCACTACAATTAGTGGAAAACAAAGTCCAACCGCACCGAGAGCCGCTGTTCCAATGTTTGGAATACGAGCAATATAAATACGATCCACAATATTATACAAAAGATTTAAAATCTGAGCGACAAGCATCGGAAGCGCTGCTCCTAGGATATTTCCAGTCACAGTTCCGTGTTCAAAGTCAATTCGTTTCATAACGAGAAAACCATTCCTTTTCTTTCTTTTTCAAACAAAAAATATTTTTTTCATATAATGGTCGTCCCATATCAGCATTCCACTGCAACCTTTATCACTCCATCTTTTTTATTTTCAAAAAGATCATATGCTTCTGCTATTTTGCTAAGCGGATATGTATGCGTGATAAGCGGTTCTGTATCAATTTTTCCCTCTGAAATCAGCCTAAGTGTCTCTTTGCAGTCACAGCCATCCACTCCGCCTGTTTTAAATGTAAGATTCTTTCCATACATATCTGGAAGCGGCAAAAGCTGCGCCTTCTCGTAAAGAGCAACTATCGTCACAATTGCATTTGGTCTTGCGCATTCCCAAGATAAGCGAAACGTTGATTCTGCTCCTGCAACCTCAAGAACAACATCTGCTCCGCCGTGATCACTGTTTGCCAAAACGAAGTCTGCACATGCTTCTGGTGAAACTGTCATTACCTCAGGATAATGCTCATTAATAAAATGAATCCTGTTTTCATCTTTTTCACATAAAATGATTCGCTTCGGCTTCTTTAACATGACACAAAGCAGCGTACAAATTCCTGTCGGCCCAGCACCGATGATTAACACTGTATCATCCTCTGTAATCTCAGAAATACGTGCTGCCCAATATCCTGTGGCTAAAACATCACCTACAAATAAAGCCTGCCTGTCAGTAACACCTTCTGGAATTTTATTCAGGCCCTGATCAGCAAACGGTACGCGCACATATTCTGCCTGACCACCATCAATACGACAGCCCAATGCCCAGCCACCATTCTCGTCGGTACAATTATTTACGTATCCCTTCTTACAGAAAAAGCATTCACCGCAAAATGTCTCTACATTAACTGTCACACGATCTCCCGGCTTAACATTTGTTACTGCGCTGCCAACTTCCTCAACAACACCTACCATCTCATGACCTACTGTTATGCCAGGAACCGCACGAGGAACACTTCCATGTTTAATATGCAAGTCGCTTGAACAAATGCTAGCAAGCGTTACCTTCACAATTGCATCTCTCTCATGCATAAGAACTGGCTTTGGTTTTTCCATTAATTCAAATTTTCCTTTTGAAACATAAGTATATGTCTGCATTATTTTATTCCTCACTTTTTGTTTTTCTTTATACTTCTAAGAAAATAGCAAATCGACCACGCAATACTCATTCCTGCTGCAATTCCAAAAGCAAAAAGAAAGGTATCACGTCCATATTCCAAAGCTCGAACAGTATTTCCTTCCAAAATGCTGTTCATACAATAATAAAGAGTGCTTCCAGGAATCAGAGGTATTACGGAAGTGACAAAAAAAGAAGTAGATGTTTCCTTACAGATTCTTGCAAGAATTTCCGCATACACATCTGTAACAAAACTAGCAAACAGTGTTGGGAGAAAAATATTTCCCCAGAAGGCTTTTCCCAGAATAAACATCATCCAGCTAATAAGAGCGCCGGCTGCTGCCAAAGGCAAATATTTTCTTTTCATATGAAAAAGGATTCCGAATCCTACAGAACCAATAGCTCCGGTAATTAATTGTACAATGAGTGTTTCATTCAAAGTCAAAACCTCCCAAATAAAATAACTGCTCCCATAAATCCAAGTGCCAGTGCCGCGGCAAGGAGTAACGCAGCAATCAGGCGTATGATTCCGGAGAGTGTATCACCAATAAGTACATCTCTAATTGCGTTTGTTGACATCAGCCCCGGAATCAAAAGCATAATGTCACCGATCATAATCTTATCCATGCTAAGAAATGGACACAGCAAAGTTAATAAACAGATCGCACAACCCGTAAGAAAAGACGCCACAAACTGAAAAGTCACTTCATTCATGCACACTGGACGAAGATATTTCTGTAATCCCCAGATCAAAACAGCACCAAGTCCTGCTGCAACAGCATCCAGAAAACTTCCGCCATAAAAAAAAGCAAAACTACATGCCCCCAAAATGCTTCCCATAAGTTTCCACAACTGTTTTGCTTTATTTATGTTAATTTCATCAAATTCCTTCTTAAGCTCTGCTGCTGGAATGGGATGATTACAGAAACGGCGACTCAAGTCATTTAACTGCTCCAGTTTGGTAAAATCATTTCCATAACTTTCCCTGATCCGCCTAGTCTGTGTCCGCGCTCCTTCTCCTGGAAATTCCATAGTAATAACGATACTAGATGTAATTACAAAAACATTCATCTGTGTAGCACCACAGGCATATCCCATTCGATTCAGCGTATCCTCCACCCTAAAAATCTCTGCACCGCTGCTTAACAGCGCTTCACCCATATCAAGAAAAATACGTAAAAACTCTTTGGACATCTGCATAATAATACTCCTTTGATTTTATAACTCTATCACATCTCAGGCTCTTTTTCCACCAAATTTTGCTTTTTGATTTTATAATACAACAGTCCCACAATATCTGCCAGCGCCCATCCGATTGGAACTGACCACCAGATGCCAACCACACCTATTGCCGGTATTGCAGACAATATATATGCCAACGCCACTCGTGTTCCAAGTGAAAATACTGTAAGTACTACACTCATTCCCGGTCTGCCCAAAGCACGATACAGACCATACAGCAAAAACAGCCATCCGATTCCAATATAAAATGCACCTTCTATGCGCAAGTAACGGACTCCTTCCATTATAATAGCCGTTTCTTTTGCATCCACAAATATCATCATAAGTGGTTTTGCGAATATATACACAAACGCTGATACCACTACACAGAAAATTGCAGATATACGAACCGCCGCTTTTAGCCCCTGCTGTATTCTCTTCTTTTCTTTTGCTCCATAATTTTGTGCAATAAATGTAGAAAATGCGTTTCCAAAGTCCTGCACAGGCATATATGCAAAAGCATCTATCTTTACAGCAGCCGCAAACGCTGCCATGACAACAGTTCCAAAGCTGTTTACCAGCCCCTGTACCATAAGTATTCCAAGATTCATTACAGACTGCTGAATGCATGTCAGCATTGAAAAAGAAATGATTTCTCTGATTCGTTCTTTTTTCAGATATCTGATTTTCCAGATTGCACACACCTGTTTATAACGCATAAGTGTATAAACCATTATGCCAACACCTGACAGATACTGTGAAATCACTGTCGCCTGCGCTGCTCCTGCCACTCCAAGTTTCAAGCCAATGACAAACCAAAGGTCAAGAATAATATTGAGTATTGATGACACTGCCAGAAACAAAAGTGGTATAACAGAATTACCTATTGCCCTAAGATATGAGGCAAAGTAATTGTATAAAAAAACTGCCGGAATCCCCATAAAGATTACAAACAAGTATTCTCTCATGTCACCCCACACTTCATCCGGAACTCTTAGAAAAGTTCGAAGCCCACTAAGGCTAATATAGGCAATAATATTAAGTAATATCGTCACAGCAGTAATAAAGAAAAAAGATGCGCAAATATCCTCTTTAAGACCATTTTCGTCCCTCTGCCCAAATCTGATAGAAAACAATACTCCGCTTCCAATACACAGACCAAGAATAATTGACGTTATAAACGTCATAAGCGTAAATGATGAACCTACTGCTGCAAGTGCCTTTTCCCCAAGAAACTGTCCAACTATAAGTGTATCTGCAATATTATAGCATTGCTGAAGCAGATCACCAAGTATCATTGGAATGGCAAATAAAAGCATTGACTTTACAACAGATCCTTTTGATAAATCCCTATTCATTATTTTTTCTCCAAAACGTAAGTTTTATATTTCGTTATGCAATAATTATAGGCTGATATAGTATTTAAGAATTGCGTCTGTAACTTGGTAGGAATGCACTGGACTTAATATTAAACGAATCTAATTTTCTGATTTACTGCATCCACCTCAGCCTCTATGCCAAATGGAATGATACATCTTGGTGTTGCATGTCCAATATTTATGTTTGCAACAACTGAGATATTTGGATTATCTATTACATCTACAATAATTTTTTTGTATTCATCAAAATAGAGTTCATTCATTGGCTTACCGCATATCACTCCTGAAACCACATCAAAGACTCCCACCTTTTTTAAGGTCTCTACCATCTTTCTGTAATGCTTAGGATCCGGTTGTTCTTCACTTGTTTCAAGAAGAAGTATTTTCCCCTTCCAGTCCTCTAAACTTGGGAAAAGATCGTATTTTTCGCATAGCGAAATGGTATCTGGATATCTGCTGTTATCAAATATATCATATATACTTTCAAGACAGCCTCCCAGAATCTTTCCTGCAAAAACAGGCTTTCCTTGAAGAAGTTGAAATCCCTCATTTTCATGTTTTGTTCTTTCAGTACCAACTGCACTTTTGGACCAGTCAGTTCTCTCTTCATACCACACATCACTCGGTACAATTTCCTTGATGTTTCCTGTTTTGATTAATTCTTCAAAAAACTTCTTTGTATAAGGCAGCATATCATCTTCCATTTCACATACATCTGCCAAAAATGACTGACCATAAAATGTCCCAAATCCCAACTTATGCAGCATAAGATGATTCATTGTAGTATCTGAAAATCCAAGAAATATTTTTCTCTTTTCTGCTTTTTCAATAGCATCTTTAAGTTCATTGTTTTTAAACAGATATGGAAGAAGTCGATATGTATCATCTCCGCCAATAGCACAAAGAATCATATCAACTTCTTCATCACATATTGCTGCAAGAAGGTCATTTGCCCTCTCCTTTGGATGATTTTTTACATACTCAATTCCCTTCATTGCATGGGGCATAATTTTTACATTCAATCCAAATTGTTCTAATCTTTTAAGCCCTATATTAACTTCATGCTTTACAAAATCTTCACCTATCGTTCCTGCTGAAAGGCTCACAAGTGCTACAGTCTTAATCATAACTCTCCTCGCAAACTCGGTTTTATTGTTTTGATAGCTAATCTTCCTTCGCCATCACGCTTACATGGTCTATTCTCTTTTCGTACATCAACGGCACATCCACATTCTCAGATCTTAATAAATCTTTTTAATTGTTCCTGTTATACCATATTCGTTCTGAAAATTTTCCAAATCCTGTGAAGTCCTAATTAACATGACTTCCTCAAATTTTCCCGTACTCAAATTAAGAAATCCTGCCACTTGCTCTCCTGTACAAATACTGCATCGTATCACTGGTTCTTCATAATTTGAATCATATTGTTTTTCGTGTTTAGAAAATTTCCGACTTATTTTTTCTACAAGTTTCATTCTAGCACCTCTTTTCTGTGAATGTATCGGTTAGGTTCTTTTGACAGATGCGTGTTTGAAAATATCCAAAACCATGATTATAACAACAACTGCGCCAACAGGAATCGCCATGCAGCAAAGTAAAAAAGTAATAATATCATTGTCGGGCTTAATCTTATAGCTGCCCTTTGATGTGCGATAAACTTCAACTGAAACTTCATCGCCTCTGCGAATCTTGTCCTGAAATGGCAGGCTGTTTTTTAGCTCGTTCTGACCGAAAACAAAATAAGTCCTTCCTTTGTAAGTTGTTCCGTCAACAACAAAGGAAACCTTTGTATTGTATTCTGAACGAATTAAGATATCAGCATCATTTTTTTCATCCTTTCGGCGACATTCCTCAACGACAGCATTAACAGTTCTGATATCAGTGGAATTTTTATACTCTTGGTTTTCAATCTTATTAGAAACGATGCCATAAACTCCGGCAACAATTAAGCTAATACCTATAAGAAAACCAAGTAAAGAAATCTTGATATCACCCTTTTTTGAAGAATTTTTTTCCATAATAATCCTCCCTTCATCACCTTCTCAATTAACTATATTGTATCATGTCAATTGTACCACGTCAATTAGTCTGGTATGAAGGGATAGTGTAACTTTACTTTTGGGGTATTGTTCACAGGGCTATGTTACGGAAGCCCGAACTGTAACACTTGGAGATCGACAAGCAGTTTTACTTGGTAAAGACACCAGATAGATTACTAGTCAAGGACACGGTAGCTGGTTGAGGGCAATTTACCGTGTCCATTTTATAACTTCATTCTTCATCTGGCTTAAATTGATCAGGATATACATGACTTCCATCATACCCACATATGCCCATTCTAGGCGAATTACAGATTGATTTGTCACACCAGAAAAATCCATAATCATATTCCATCGGATTGATCCACTTTGCTTCATTCTGTTCACAATTGCTGCACATTATTTTCGGGGGATTATTTCGAGATAAAATTACAATTTCATTATCCTCTTTTCACCATCACGGCAACTATGTATGTTCAGAATAAGTTCTGTCGTGGAACCAAAATCATACGCACAGGAAATTGAATCCCCTACTTCTACAACATCTTTTAAGCGATAATTCATATTTTCTGAATCCTGAAACCGCAATCACAAGCTACAGTCTTCGCAGTATTCTTTTAAATCAAACTATGTTCTCCAGATTTTACACAATACTCTTTTCCATCCTTCTCAAAATATATCGTATATGCGGTTGGATTAAATACTCGCTTTGCGTCCATGCTGAATACAAGCTGTCTATATGCCGTGACATATTCATAAATCTCTATATTCGTTGCATACCAGATATTATCTCTGCCACCAATGTATTCTGCAAAATTTTCAATCACATCCCAATTATCATGTGCCTCAAATTCGTAGCTGTGTCCCCACAAATAAAACAGCCACGGCGAACTATTGGAATTATCCTCCGCAAATTTTTTTGCCAACTCCATAAGCTTTGGATCATCGTGATGACAGGTAGCCTCAAGACGAAGCCAATCTTCCGGGATTGAAAAACCTCTGCTTGAAATTGTCGTTCTGGAATACGCAATACCAACCGTCTTCATGCACTCAATAACGGTATCTTTAAAGCTTCCATATGGATATGCCATTCCGCGCACAATCACGCCAAACTGTTCTTCCAAATTTTCGCGATCCTTTGCAATATCTTCCATGCATAAGTTAATCGGAAGCTGCTCAAGATGTGGATGCATCAGTCCATGAACTGCGACTTCCATGCCACTCTCTGAATAGAGCTTTGTAACCTGATTCTTAGTCATTCTTCTATGAATTGTACCTGCTGGATACACCGTTCCTTCTGGAGCATAGCATCCACTATTTAAGTTAAAGGTTCCCTTAAGCCCATTTTTCTTCATGATGTCAATTAAACGAATATCTTGCTCCACACCATCGTCATAACTCAGTGTCAGTGCCTTTTTCTTTCCACCCGGAAAACGCATAAAAATTCCCATGATTCTTACCAATCCTTTCCATACTGCCGTAATACTCTACCTATGTTTTTGTATACAGCTTTATTGTTATTTTCTACTATATCACTTTCCACTGTCACTGTCGATGCAGTATTTTTGCAAAATCATTTGTATTTTTAGTTAGTTTTTTCTGTATTTTTCAATTATACACTGATGTTTCTTGCTGTTTTTATCATAGTTGATTCCAACCAAAAGAATATCACCTGTGTAATTCAAAACCGATTCTGGATATCTTCTATTTTTTATCTGCTCTATCGCTGTTTCTGTGTCCTTGTTCCATTTTAATTCAACCACCAGTGCTGGATAAGCACTCTTATATTCCAGTTTAGGAATAAATACAAAATCGGCAAAACCAAGACCAGTCGGCAGTTCTCTCACAGGTTTAAAGTATTTCTTAACTCCTGTTGGAATGCAATCAATTCATCCCAATTGCTGCTTTTTACAGCCGTGATCAATTCCTGCCTGATTTCTTCATTTGGGACAAATGCTGTATCATTATCTTCGTTATATCCCAAATAGCCAAGGTGAATCAGATAAGTAATCACATCATCTCGATTCTGTATCTTTGCAGGATCATTTTTGAAAGTTGCTGTATTAACTTCAACTTCCAAACCTGAAAGCATCTCAATGATTGCATTCTTCAATCCGTCGTAGTTCATACATATAAGCGGTACTACAACCTCGTATGAGCCAGTTTCTGACCAGTAACTTCTGAATCTTCCCTTTGTCATAACGCTCACAACTGCTTTCGGATTGTACACTTGATATCCATTAAGTAAATAACCATCATACCACTTTTTTACTTTATCAAAATCCCTATTATATTTTTCGCAGAGTTTTTTTACTTCATCTTCAGTAAAACCAATGTATTGAGCCAGTTCATCTGCTTGCAGCATTGTAAATTCGTCAAGATTATTCACTGCTGACTGAGCCTTTTCTTTCTTAATCGGCAAAATACCTGTAAGGTATGCCAGTTGGATGTACTTTGTAGGTTCTACGCCTTTAAACATTCCTCTCAAAAAATTAAGATATTCATCCTGAATGGACTCTGTTATTGCTCCATCTCGTATAATAACATCCCATTCATCTATAATCACAACAAATTTCTGTCCTGTACGATCCTTTACTCGCGAAAGTGCATCTGGAATGGTAACTACCTCTTGTGGCAACACCTCTGGATAACTATCACGAAGCTCATCCAAAACACTTTTTGTTATAAAAGCTACCACTTTATCCGCATCATCGCAGTTTGCCAAAAACCACTGAATATCAATATGGATCACGTCATATTTATTGAGATGCTTTTTGAAATTAGCATCCTTGCTTATCTTTAATCCAGCGAACATCTGCTCAGAATTCGCGCCCTTACTATAATACGCTGCCAACATATTAGCTGCATACGACTTTCCAAATCGACGCGGTCGGCTATTGCAAATGTAAGCATTTGTTGTATTGAGAACACTGTTTGTGTATTCAATCAAGCCTGTCTTATCCACATATATTCTGGAGTTAAGAGCAACCTGAAACGCACTACTGTCTGGGTTCACAAATCTTCCCATTCTTTTTAGACTCCTTTCTAAAGCTGTTCCTCAAACACGAGGCTACACCACATCTATTTTACTTTGATTTTAACATTGATGAAGTCAAATAGCAAGTTGATCTCCCGACACAGCATATCTATCTTTCAAATAAATTACTCGGCAATTTTCGCATTAATCTCATCTTCACAGTCAGCCATTGCCTGAAGCGTCATTGTAAGCAGCTTTTCAAGTTCCCAACCTAACTGATCGGCACCTCGTTCAATGACTTCGCGAGAACAGCCTGCAGCAAAACCCTTACTTTTATATTTTTTCTTTAGAGATTTTAATTCCATATCTTTTGTACTCTTAGAAGGGCGCATAAGTGCCGCTGCCCAAATCAAGCCTGTCAATTCATCAGCAGCAAAAAGAACTTTCTCCATCTCATGCTCTGGTTTTACGTCGATTGTCTTTCCGCAGCCTACAGTGATTCCATAGCCGTGGGAGCAAACTGCATGAATAATGTCATCACCTACACCACCTTCTTTTAATAGCTCTGGTGCTTTGAGACAATGCTCCTCTGGATATAGTTCAAAATCAATATCATGAAGTAAACCAACAATACCCCAATATTCAGCATCATTCCCATAGCCAAGCTCTTTTGCATACCATTGCATGACAGCCTCCATTGTGAATGCGTGCTGGATATGAAAAGGATCCTTGTTGTATTTTTTTAATAGCGCTGCTGCATCTTCTCTCGAAATGTGTTCCATAATCGTGTCCTCTTTTCTGTATTATGTCATGAGCAAGTAGCGAAAGCGTATTGCGAATGTTCACTTTACTCTAGTAGCGAGCTAGTCTGTTTTGTCAGACTACGCTTAGTTTAGCGCTTTTTATTTAAAAAATCAAATAAAATTCAGCTCTTATCTTCTGGAAATATCTCTTTTAGTTACAGTTCATGCGTCATGCTAAGAAAGCCCTTCGGTGTAAATATTGGCTTATCCATGAACTATAACGCTGAATTTCCAAATTCGAAAATTTTGTGAACTACTGCGAGGCTATTGACAAGATAGGCTTCTGTATATATAATCAACCTATCCTTATAGTAGGTTTAAATAAACTGTTACGATGGAAAGTAAATTTTCCATCATAACAGTTTTTGCTTTGATTGATTTTTCTTAAAATCAGCTTTATCTTTGTTACAGGAAAGGACAAAAAAGTGGAACACACAAAATTATACATCAATGGAATGACCTGTATCAATTGCCAAACACGAATCCAAAATGCTCTAAAAAAACAGCCTGGAATCACACGGGCTGCTGTCAGCTATGAAACTGAAACAGCAGACGTTTTGTATGATTCATCTGTTATCTCACTCGAGCAAATTCAAGGCTTAATTGATGAGCTAGGCTATAGTACTTCGGTCCAAAAAGCATCGCGCGCAAAGATAGTCGGCCAAATTTTGCGCGAACTTGGCATCATTGTGATTCTTTATTTTCTTTTACGGCATTTTGGTATTTTAAATTACTTGGCACCAGCTTCGTTAGCGGATGCACAAATGGGCTACGGCATGCTATTTGTGATCGGTTTGATTACCTCAGTTCACTGCATTGCAATGTGCGGCGGCATTAATCTGTCACAAACGTTGCAAAAAAGTTCTGAGCCATCTGCAAACGTATCTAGTATATCTCGTGCGATGTTTCAAAATGCTGCTGCCTATAATGCCGGACGTATTATTTCTTACACGATAATCGGCGGAATACTCGGAGGCATCGGTGCGTTTACTGGAATGGCAGGAACGCTGCAAACTTCATCGTTTTTTCAAGGTCTTTTAAAACTGCTTGCTGGTGCCTTGATGGTTGTGATGGGAATTAACATGCTCGGTCTTTTTCCAGGACTGCGCCGTTTTCACCTGCGAATTTCTATGCCACTTTTTCAAAAAGGCAAGCAAAAAGATGCTTCAAAAGGAATTTCAAAGAGAAGTAATGCTTCCCACAGGCGCAGAACACCTTTTATCATCGGCTTGTTTAATGGCCTGATGCCTTGTGGTCCTCTGCAGTCGATGCAGATCGTTGCATTAGCCTCTGCCAATCCATTTACCGGAGCGCTGTCGATGTTTTTCTTTGCGCTTGGTACCATTCCGCTGATGCTCGGATTTGGCTCGATTGTAGCCGGTCTTGGCAAACACTTTACAAAAGTCGGGCGGGAAAGCCAAGAAACTTTTTGCAATTATCGGACAATGATGTCGAATTTTGTCGAAATGTTGTACAGGCAACTGCTCGTTTTGTGCTTGTGTCCTTGTGT
>OCHN01001050.1_pt1 | contig 24572 bp, 23 predicted proteins | sample 1538911 | NCBI WGS metagenome assembly OCHN01 (sample SAMN04571736, study PRJEB22368) | human gut metagenome | biome: human gut; material: stool | host: Homo sapiens | place: Luxembourg | collected 2013-01-11 | reverse complement strand
AAGTCTGACAGTGTTCTGAAGTCAGGCATAAGCTTGCCTGTGAGCCACATAAGCTTAACATCGCATTTGCACTCCCGTGCGAGTCTGTGTGATGAACGCACTCCATAGAAGTAACCATACAGCAGGACCTTAAGCAGGTCTCGCGAATCATATGATGGTCTTCCCATCGTCTCAGGTATAGCTTTGGCAAATCCAAGTTGTTCGAGATTCTGAGAATCTATGAAGGCATCAAACAAACTCACTGGGCAATCGCACTCAACATAATCGTCCAAATACTCAGGAAAGAGCAATGCTTCGTTTCGTTTGGCTTTCTCAATGTATCCTATTTGCGTATCTTCTTAACTATTATAATAGTTACGAAAATAATCGCATATCTCAAAGAACTATTTGTACTTTCTTAATATGCATCAATCAGCTACTTTTCGGACAATCTCCCCCCGCCGATCGCTATATCAAGAAATGGATCGAGACCGGCAAGATCGAGAAAATTGAGTATGTGAAGTATAAGAAGACTCGTGTGGAGTATAATCTGATTAAGCTATTGTGCTGATTTGTGACTAAATACATACAATATGAATATTTTTTTGTTTATATTTGTCGTGAGAAAGGATTATTCCATTCAAAGACATATTAAGAACGACGCGTTAAGCTCATCTTGTAAAGTTGAAACCTGAGAAATTTCACATTTGATATAAAGATGGCATAGTGGTTCTCACGCTTTGCGTGTGCTGCTATTACCATATTGTATCATAGGCTTCTCAGGGCCTCAACTTTTGATGTGGCATTGTAGTTCCACGCTTCGTGTATTAATAACATCTCAAGGAACTGGAGATTTGATAATAAAAAGTTATGAATAGTCTGGTTGTTGAACTTAATACTGATGAGTTTCAAGTTCTGGTTGATATGCGCTTGTACAATAAGGATGTTGTGACGGCTTCAATTTACAAATATTCCGGGCAGTTTTATATTTCACAGCAAATAGACGATAAGAATCCTAATTTTATTACTGTTGTGTTTGAATCAAAGGATCATAATATAATTACAGAGGATATCCCGAAGTTGTTTTGCAACGATCTAATTGATCAGCAGCTTAGATATAATACAAATATCCAATTTGGACACATTCGCGATTTAATAGTTGAAGAGGCATTTAAGCCTATTAACAAATAGCTATAACCCTATAGAGACGGGAAATAGAAGATGTGTGCATGAAAGATTATATTATTCATCTGCAAAAATGAGATATCAACTTTTGCCATTCCGCTTCGAACGATTTGACGAGGAGCGTTATCTAATTACCAATGATGTAGGAGAATACATTTTCCTGCAAAATGATGATTTTGCCCTTTTCGTAAATAGTGAATTGGATCCACATAGCGAATTGTTTTACGATATAGAATCCAAACAGATAGCAACAACTGATAGAATTGAGGATGTGGTCTCGATGTTGGCGACAAAGTTCAGGACAAAGAAAAGCATTCTTAGGGATTTCACATCGTTGCATATGGTGGTGCCAACCTTGCGATGTAATTCAAGTTGTATCTATTGCCAAGTTGCTCGAAAAAATCTTGAAGATGATTCGACAAATATGACAAAACAAACGGCGAAAAATGTTGTAAAAACCATATTTCAATCACCATCACCATCTATTAAGATCGAGTTTCAGGGAGGAGACCCATCAACAGATTTTGATATGGTGAGATACATCATCGAAGAGGCCGAATGGCAGAATCTGTTGAAGAGAAAAGACTTGGAGTTTGTTATATGTACAAATCTTACACTGCTTGACGAAAATATGGTTAAATATTTGAAAAAGCACAATTGTATGATTTCTACCTCATTGGATGGCCCTAAGGATTTGCATGACGCTAATCGTCCATTGCAAAATAAAGAATTGGATCATCACGCTCTTTTCGAGAAGAATCTTGCTATGATACGTAAGATTTGGGGAAATAGCGACTGTGTATCGGCTCTTATGACGACGTCTAAATATAGTTTGGGACGATTCAAGGATATTATAGATGAATATGTACGTTTAGGTTTCAATAGTATATTTCTGCGTTCTCTTAACCCATATGGTTTTGCAAAGCAGTATAAAGAGAGGATAGCATATCCTATAGAGGAGTTTATTTCCAATTATATAGATGGGCTGGACTATATAATAGAACTAAACAAACAAGGAACTTTCTTTGTAGAAGGGTTTGCTGCTCTTTTATTAAGACGGATGTTGACTCCATTTGCAACAGGTTTTGTTGATTTGCAATCACCGGCTGGTGTTGGTATTTCCGGTGCGATATATGATTATGACGGGAATGTCTATGTCTCAGACGAAGCTCGAATGATGGCGCGTTTTAAAAATTATTATTTTCGGCTAGGTAATGTTAATGAGAACACATATCAAGAAATGTTTAATGGTGAGTTACTTCATCATATTATAGCATCATCTTGTAATGAATGTCTCCCAGGATGTGCTGAGTGCGTATTTCAGCCCTATTGTGGAGCTGATCCGGTCCGTAATATGTCAGAGCAAGGTGATATGATAGGTTTTAGGCCAACGAATGAAATGTGCAAGAAGACTAAAACCATCATACATTACTTGTTTGAACTACTGCAAAAACATGATCCTGAGATAAATAGAATATTTTGGTCGTGGATTAATTAGAGATGTTAAGAGAAAGATCATTTATATAATCTTTAGTATTTTAATGGCCACGTACATAACTATGGCTCAGGCATATCATAATAGAAGAATAAAACTATATTATTATAAGTGTAAAATGTCTACATTCAAAGATAGGCACGATGGAAACCCTTATGATGACTTGCATTATAGTGCGGATTTTATTGCGATGTTTGATAACACGTATGATTTGATATTATATAGACATCACGTGCCAATCGACACACTGTGGAACAATTGTCCAGATGCATTACATAGAGGACGGTACATTGTGACTCTCGGGACAAGTCTTTATATGCAGGATAGATATATGTCGTCTGGAAAATCAAAGCGTTTAAAAGTTTCTTCAGAAACATTGCTGATATTACGGCAAGAAGGGGTTTCAGAAGAGTACAACCCAAGGGCGGATCACGCATCTCATATGTCCCATTATTCGTCAAGTCGCTAGTTATGAAGCAGATTCAGGGATTATCGTATAATATAGAAGAAGATATAGTTGGCCGTATCACATTGAATAAAAGACAGTTGTTTGGACGAGCTGACTGCATACTTGTTTCTGACGATTTAGATAAACCGTTGGCAGGATATTTGGCTACTATTACAAACAAGGAGTCTTTCAATGGGAAAGGAAAACCATATTGTATCGTGAATGACATCGACGAGTTTCATGATGGAGATGTAGTTGTTGTCAATAAACAAGGAGAAGTGGTATTTGTCTATGAAATAGAGTCTGATCATAATGCTTTGATGGCAACAGAACGATGTAATCACCGTTGCATTATGTGTCCTCAACCTCCAATCGTACAAGAAAAAGACAAAACGTCTTTTAATCTAAAACTCATTTCTTTAATTAGCAAGAAGACAAAGGAAATAGGTATAACTGGCGGAGAGCCAACCCTTATAGGAGAGAATCTCTTTTTATTGATAAGACAGATAAAGAAAAAACTACCTAACACGGCTATCAGCATTCTGTCTAACGGCGTGAAATTTTCAGACAAGGATTTCGCAATGAAATTAGCATTATGCCAGCATAAAGATTTGCAGGTTGATATACCGTTGTTTTCAGATATCTCCGAAGAGCATAATCGTATTGTTGGTGCCAACACATTCTATAAAACAGTGAAGGGATTATACAATTTAGCCTTGTTCCACCAACGTATAGGGTTGCGTATTGTTGTGCATAAGAAAACATATAGGCGTCTCCCACAATTTGCTGATTATATTTACCATAACTTCCCGTTTGTCGCCCAAGTGGCATTTATGCAAATGGAAACAACGGGACTCGCTAAAGATAATTTTGAAGACTTATGGATAGATCCGTATGATTATAATGAGCAACTACGAGAGGCTGTTCTTTTACTTGCGGATAGGGGGATGCATCCATATATTTATAACGCTCAATTATGTGTATTGCCAGAAGACATTCGGTGTTTTGCGCAACAGTCTATATCGGACTGGAAAGATATATATTTGGAAGAGTGTGAGCAATGTCTCCTTAAGGGGAGATGCGCAGGCTTTTTTGAGTCAAATAAAGAATGCCATAGCTCTCATATCGCGCCATATTTGATAGATAGTCATTCTGATAAGAGTGACTTAACCCCAATTGTTTAACTAAAAATAGGAGGTACAATGAAAAAAGTTGCTTTTCTCATAGTGTCTGCTGTTTTAGCCAGTGTTAACTTTTGCTCCAATGCAGCCGAAAGGATTGTGAACCAGTTTGCTGAATCAACTCAGCAAATTAAGGAAGAAAGCCAGCAGTCGTTAGTTTTACAATCTGCTATTGATCTCAACAATCATAGTAGTTTGTTGACTCACAGTTCGCATAGCTCGCATTCTTCGCACAGCTCACATAGCTCGCATCGGTCACACAGTTCACACTACTCTAGCAGATAGACACTAGAGAGACATTTGTGGTTGGGAGGGCGATTCGCCCTCCTTTTTTGATTATATAACTTCTCATGTCTTCAATTGATTGTACCAATTCTTCGTTAGTGTATTGGTTATTTGTATTTTCTGGATGATGTATAATGTGGCGAATTTTTTCAGATAAGGAAATTGTTTGAGGAGAAGTTGAACCGTCACGGTTTAGTTTAATGTAAGTCTCGTTAGTGCCTTGCTGAGTTGTATAATCAGATTTCCAGCCTTCTGCTTCGATATATCCATATAAGGCATTATGGTAATCTGTTGAAGCTATACCAAAGGCTTGATAATTAATTTCGGCGGTTGAATTATTGTTCAACACTAAAGGAGTTGTAATATTGCCGTAAGTAACAATACCATTATTGTCACGCCTTAAGACTATTACTTTTGTAGAGCATGTATCTCTTAAGGCCTCACTTATGACACCTTGTGAATGTGTCGCGATGATTAATTGCGCTGTATTATTGAATATTCCTTCGTAATAAGATAGTATTTTCTGTTGCCAAAGTGGATGCATGCTCATTTCTGGTTCATCGATAAATATGATACTGCCATCTAAAATAGCAACATTTTTCAGAAGGTATGTACCTCTAAATACGATTTGACTTTCTCCTGTGCTTAATTTATCAATACTTATATCTACGTTATGTTTTTTGAACAATACATCGTAAACTCCTTCTTTAACAGATATTCTGTCATAAGTCAACTCGTGGTTGAAAAAATTGTTAAACGCCGAAGAAAAACGATGCATCTTAGATTGGTTCTCAAACTGTTGCCAAGTTATAGGTTTGCTTGGATTTTGTTTGCCTAATAATGCGAACTCATTGTTATCTTGCGTTTGAATATCAACGATTAATTGTTTTAATGCAGTCGCATTAGTTTCTGTGCTTTCTTTATATTTGTCATCATCAATTGTTGTCGTTAATATAGTACGAATAGGCTGGAGTTCATAATTGGCTCGTGCTTTTGTGTATGCAGTCCCATAATATCTGGGGTCTTTTATGTCAGTTCTTATTTGTTCTGGATTATTATTTCTGTTCGCACGTATTGTCTCAATTTGATTTTTTTGCAAATTTTCGCGAATGAAAAAACTTTCAGTATTTCCATTTGGTATTGGCGAAACTTTATAATATTCATCGTTTATTTGATACTCAATGTAATCAAATGGAGTTATTGGGCCTTGGCTTAAAAAGGCATAGAGGGTATCTAAAATTGTAGTTTTTCCTGTACCATTTTCCCCTGCTATAACGATTGTGTCATACGGAGTGTTGGATTCGGGATTCACTAAATTTAATTCTAAGTTACCTAATATTGGATGATTGCTCCATTTGATTTTTCTAAGTTTCATTATGTGCTTTCATTGCTGTCCGGTAAAAGTTCCGGACGATTATTATAAAGTTTAACAATTAAACAAATTTGGTTCGGTTGAATCATCAAGTTCATTGACAATATTGCAGTTAGGTTTTGCAAAGAGGTCTCTGAGATTGGTTGTGTCTGTAAGTGAGATACGTACAATCTGCAACATCTCGTAAATTGACCGTTCAACATTCATCTTCTTCTGCACAATGGCCATCATGCAATAGGCTATGATTGCGGAGTAAATCTGAATGCGTACTGCTTTTCTGAAGTACCCCAGAACTTTTTTATCTTCAGATGTTGCTTAATCCATTTGAAGAAAAGTTCGATCTGCCACCTGTTGTGATATAGCTCAGCGACCATTACTGGACTGATAGTTAGAGCATTAGTGAAGAATATGAACTTCTTCTTACTCTCTTTATCCAAATAGATGACTCTGCGGATCTTGTCTGGATACTTCTCCATCGTCAGCTGACCGGCCATATAGCCGATAGCATCAGACTGGATACCTGATTCAGGAGGGAAACGTCGCTTCCACTTCATTGGTCTGAAGTCATTGTTTGTCTTTCCTCGGATGAGAAAGTAGGCTCCAATGCTTTCAATGTTATGGAGACGTTTGAAATCATTGTAACCTCTGTCGTAGATGTAGAACGAGTTCTCTTCATAAGGAATGACATCCATTGCCTTTGTATCATGGACCTTTGCTGGAGTTATGTGAAAAAGGTGGGTATTTGCGTCTCAAGATCATACAAAGTGTGTATCTTGATTCCTCCTTTCCTCTTTCTGAACAGAGCCCATTCAAAGGTGCTCAGACATAAGTCAACTGTCGTAGAATCAAAGGCATAGACGTCTCCATTCAACTTGAAGATGTCAACAATTCGGCATCGTTGAGCCTCTGAGATGACTTTGTAGGCAAACTCCTCGAAAATGCGATAATCCCGCTTCGTGTTGGCATCTGCAAGAGTACTCTTGGCAGCATGCTTGCCAAATCCAAGGTGATAAGCTTTGGATGCATGGGCCTGGGTTGCCAGAACAACATCTCGAAGACTTTCACGGTTGGATAGCTGACCGAACATCAATACGCAAAGTTGGTTATAGCAGGTGAACTGCTTGACATATTTGTCACCACCATATTTCCTTGCGAGATAGTTGAAATCGTTGCGATCGAGGAAGTCTAGGAGCTGAGAGAACACGTATTTTCCTTTATTCATATGCCATTCTACGTTAGTCTGGCAAAGATAAATTCAAATCGGCGCGCACTAAAAACCTTTGTAACTACCTAACTTCCAATATTTTCAAAGAACGTTTATGATTTTTTTACCGGATACTAATGATGTGCTTTATGTTTTATCTAACAACAAAAATACAAAATAACCACAAATGTCAAATATCGATTCACTATATTTTGTGCAAATAATATGAGAACGCCCGGCAAGACATTCGTCATCTCCGCATCCGCTATGATGCCGAACGACTTGCCTCTATGGGCAGAGCGGAAGATTGACGTTCTCAGCTGCTCTCCGACCGCCAAACCTCCGGCCTTTTCTAAACTCGCTCGACAATACAATAGCGGAGTCGAGACTCCCGTCTTTCTCCGAAAGCCGGAAGACTCGACCCTTTCATCCCCAACAGCCCCACAGGGGCCATAACCGACTCCGCTCCCAAAGTGCAACGCGAGCCTCATCCCTCGAATCCGATAGTTAGACATAATCGGAGCTTAGTTTCGTAACAGTCGGCTCTCGCCGCCAGATTACACAACCCCGATTATGTTAACTGTCTCCCTCAGTGCGAGTTCGACCGTCCTGCCTCCGAATCCGCTACATCGAGGAGGCTGGCAACATTGTACTCCCTTCAGGGGCCAACGGCCTCCAGGCCCGTCAGGGAGTTCAGGACTTCCGGCGTGGTATGCGTGGGGATGTCCTCCGACTTCAACCCTTTCCCATCAAATCCCGTTTGTCTCATTCATTGATGGTAGGAAGTCCAAGAGAGTCGCCAGCCTTAGCAGCGCAGCTGCGGGCCTTCTCCGTGATTTCTTCAAGTCTTCGAGCGGAGCTCTCAACTTCAAGAAATCACTCCGTCGGCAAGGTATCGGCTTTCGCCGATGTTTGTTCTAATCGTTCGCATCCACTCACTGCATGTCAGCGGTATTGCGGAAGACGACGGCGCCTGCGTCACCGTCCACTTCCGCAATATCTGTTTGGGAGAGGCTCGTTCATCCACGCTTCACAGGCCTGACGGCCAGAGAAGCGCGGCTCGCCACTCCCTATGGGCAGGACAGACACGGACTCCATTACGCTTCCGCTCCATTGCGTCCGTACCAGACCTGCCGGGAAAGAGGTAAGGCTTCGCCTTGTGTTGTTTGACGCTCGCTTCATCCTCTACGGAAGTGTCGTCCACTTAATTACCGACACATCCTCCGTGGGCGATCGGAGACGCGAGACTGTGACGGCTGGTGTTCCGCTACTCTGCACACCGTCTCTCACAGACTCGCAGAGCGGAATCGCTACGTTGGTACTTCGCTCCCTGTAATGCCGGACCTATACGCTCCAGGGGCTTCAGTTCCTCCGATGCGGTTACTGGATTTACGCCGACTGCGCCGAGCCCTTCGGTCTCGTCTCCGTTCACGGCTCCAATCCCTACGCCTACACTCCGTCACTCAAGCCCCTTCCGCCGGCCCTGCTCACACGTCCGAAGTGCGTTGCCGTTCCACCTTGATTCAACCATCTGTGCCAGAGCCGGAAAGACCGCCATCTCTCGCCTCGTCTGTCATACCGTCCGGCGCCTGCCGCGCCTGTCGGCTTGCCTGCTCACTCTCTGGAAGACAGAAAGAACGATGCTAACGCATCGCCCTTCCAGACTTCTTCTGAGTCGAGCGGAGGAATATCTGCACGCTCTGATATCAATGCATAGTGGAGCTGCCTCACACGCCGGGAGCGATGGGAATGAATATATTCACATAAAGATTTGTCCCTCGTTTTCGGTCTATAGGCAAAGCAAGGTATCGCAAGGCTATAGGCTCCACTTCTTTAGCCTATGTAGTCGGGTATTTATATTGGAGCCATGTTGCAGTATGCTATGAGCTACCTATGTGTTTAAGACTTGTGTCGGTAGCCGTTGCTGGTCAACATCCGTTACGGAGGGACAAAGGAATTTGTCACTGATTTTGCAAACTACAGAAAGGATAAGGATATGCCATGATTTTACCCCAATACAAACTATTCTAATTGCTGGTCATCGGCCGGAAACATCACCTATTATCACCGGAACGACATCTGCTATTTCCGGAGCAAGGCATATTCGGAGTTCAAAGGCACTGTCGGGCAATTGGAACAGAAGCAAGTCCATCACAGGGCGATTCTTGCGTGGCGGACATTAACCCATCGACAACAACAAAAGTGGAGGGAATTTGCGGTTGGGGTTGCCGCACATCGCCCTCCGTTCGGCGACGGCAACCATATCAGCGGATACAATCTTTTCGTGTCAGCTTATCACGGATTCGCACAGCTGGGCAATGAGCATGTTCCCGTCCCGAGGAGTTTTGAGCCGTTCCCTATATTCAGTCTGGATTTTGTGAACTGCTCGATGGTTTCGCTGTTCGATATGGAATTGCGTTTCAGGCTCACAATGTGCGGAACGGATGAGCCGTCAAAATACCGGGTGCTCGGAAAGCTCCAGATTGAGGCTCCAGGTGTTGGGCGTAATCCGGGGCTGATGAGAAACTATCTGTCAGATTCTGTTCCAGCTGGAGCGGTGTCGGAGATTGTGTTTAACATTCCACGTAAAAGGTTCGACATTGATATGTTTCAGGTGCACGTCAGGTACCTGCTGCTGGACACCAAAACTGGCTATCGTTCGCAGTATCACTCCCTGTCAGCTTTGGCCGCAATTCTGTAAGATTAGTCCGCCTAAAGGCGTTATTTGTGTCAGCATTACAGCAATATAAGGTATCGCAAAGTAAGCAAAGCCATATCTGTACCAATGGTTTATATTATGTCTATATTGGCTTCGGATTTCAATATTTAGTCATTCAAATACAATTTCGTTATGAAGTACATTCCATCAATCGCCTTCGAGGTGATGTCAGGCTCGGCGAAGGGAGTGACCGCGGCTAAAGTTCGTGGACGCAAGTACATCCGCAACCGTGGCTACGGAGGTGGTTTCAAGACGTCATCACAGTCTTCCGTCAAGGCAATCTTCAAGCAGCTCTCGCAGGGCTGGAAGGGGCTTACCAATGCGCAGATCCTTGCGTGGAACTCTTTGGCGAACACGCAGAAGGGCAAGTCAGTTCTCGGCACGTCAAGCAAGATTTCCGGTCTGGGGCGAACTTCTATTTCCAACTGCCTGCCCCACCAGTAGTGAAGGATGACCTCAGGCTGGTCATTATGGCTTCGGCTCCACAGAGCAATGGCGTGACGAGGGCTTATAGCAAGGCTGTGTCCATCGGCGCACCGAGGACCATCGTCGATGAACAAATCGACATTATGTCCGACTACAAAGCCGTGCACGGTGAAGTCACAGCAGCTGCACCGAAAGTTTTCCTGAAGTATTTCTTCATCAACGTAAAGACTGGGGAGAAGTCCGGCGAGATGCTCGGGGAAATTTCGCTTTAGCCGTTTGAGGTAGTATCGTTCATCGCCCCGTCACTTGGAATTGTCGTCAGCAATGGCGGACTCCGGTGACAGGGCTTTGTTTTACCATTAGATTGCAAACGCTATGAAAGCAAGTGAAAAAGCATATTCATTGATACGTCAGTTCGAGGGGCTGCGGCTGACAGCTTACAGATGTCCTGCCGGAATCTGGACTATAGGATATGGTCATACCTCTGGCGTGGTGCCGGGAATGGCCATTACGAAAGAACAGGCGGAGGAGTTTCTGATGCGAGACATTGAGACAGCTGAGAATATCGTCAATGCAGAGTGCTGGAATCTTCGTCAATGCCAGTTCGACGCCATCGTGTCGTTCGTGTTCAATGTCGGAGGTAGTAATTTCCGGAAGTCCACTCTATTGAAGAATATCAAGGTTAATCCAAATGACAATTCGATAATGGATGAGTTCCTGCGGTGGGTGTATGCGAAAGGCGTTGTCCTGCCGGGACTACAGAAGCGCAGACTCGCGGAAATGAGGCTTTATTTTTCGGAGGGCTAATGTATAATGTATGGAGGCATTGACATTTATCGGGACTTATATCATTCCTTTGTTTACGGCTACGGTTGGTTGGCTTGTCGGTTCTCGAAAACGAAAGAATGACTTTCTGAAAGACCTTCAAGCATCCATCGACCTGTTGTCATCGGAGAACAGGAGACTTCTTGCGGACATCACTGCTGTGAACACGGAGATTGTGGCTGTCAGAAAGGAGGACGAGGAATTGAAGGCTTCTGTCGATAGGCTCTGCACGGAGAGCTCACAACTGAAAGACGAAGTAAGGCAACTTCGGGAACAGATCAAGCAACAGAAATGAATAAAGGCAGGTCATCGTTGTAGTTGATGCCTGCCTTTTTCAGACGCTTGCGGTCATAGACCTTTTTTGACTTCTGGGTGATTGACCTCATAAGGATCTGTTTCCCGTACTTCTCTATTTCTTCTGCTCTCGAAGCCCTGCGGTTGGCTAGAAGAAAGTCCTTTTCTGTAATCCGCAGTTTCTTGTTCTTCATGTTTCAAATTCGTTATCGATTGCAAAGTTAGTACAAAAAAATTCAACGTAATGAAATTCAAAATCATATTATTGTCCGCATTGGCGGCGGTCTCTTGCTGTCCGAAACTCTATCCACACGGGGCGGAGAACATCGGACATAGAAACCATCAGAGATACCGTTGTTCAAGCCCAAGCAGACTCATCCATCATTCAGGCTCTGATAAGATATGACTCGACTGGCCGAGCAAGACTGGAGGAAATCCGGACTCTCAAAGAATCTGCAATGATCCATCAACACCTGTCTCTTATGGAACTTGGTCACGATCCCTTGACCTATGCTCAACACAATTGGTCCGGCATACGACACGAAGTTCCTGCATCCGTTCTGACAATCACCTCAAAGGTGGATTCGCTTGGCATCTATCTCCAATATAAGGAACGTCACAAAGAGGAGCAGCAAGTTCAGACTATCGAGACCATCATCGAGAAAGAAGTCAATGTCCTCAAATGGTGGCAGAAATCCCTTATGCCCATAGGTCTGATTTTCAGTATAGGGATTGGCGGAAAATTTCTTCTGAAATTGATGAAAACTGTATAGCGGAATCCACGGTAAACTAATAAGGTTTTACAAACATAAACGAACAAAATGTGTTTGTAAAACTGTTTATAAAACCTCTAAATCGCTGATATTTAATCAATATTGTGGAGATGGGCGGAGTCGAACCGCCGTCCAAACATCGCACCAAGTAGCTTTCTACACGTTTATCCGTCCTTTGGTTGTCGGCCCAGGCCTGCCGGAGGGCGGGCTAACCTTGGCTTATCCTTTAGGTCTTGGCGGAGTTTAAAGGAGTCCCTCCGTGCATCCGGTTTTAATGATACCCCGTACTCAGAACTGAACCGGCCTAAAGACTGCGGGATACTCGTCAGAGCCGCAACCTTGGCGGCCCGATTAAGGTGATCAACCTAGTTGATTACGCAGCGAGTGCATAGTTGTTGTTAGCAACTGAATTTACGGCCGCTGATATTAACGAGCAAACGTGCCATACGCTCGACGTGCTTACCACCCGACATCAATGCTGTCAAAACCAGAACATCCCCGAGTAGTTCTCGCAAAGGTACATAAACTCCGGCGAAAGCTCAAAATTTTTCTGATTCAATCACGTATCTCTCCGCATTTCTGATACGCCGCACGCCCGCATCTTGCCTACGGACGACGCCACCAGTCCCATGATGTCCTGCAAATCGCCGGGAACGGCTTTCCGTATATTAAAATTCATAATAAAAAGACCGGCTGTTACACCGGTCTGATTTAAATCAATGTTTTCGCTCGACTAGAACTTGTCCATGACAGAGAAAATGGACTCCCGGACATTGTCAATGCTGCCGGTACCGTCGATTTCCTCGTACTTGTCAGCTTTCTTGTAGAAGTCGATGAGCGGCTCGGTCTTCTCGTGATAAGTCTTGATCCTGTTGTTGATGGTCTCCTCTTTTGCGTCATCGGCACGGCCCTCGATAGTAGCTCTGTGGCGGATGCGCTCCTTGATCATCTCATCAGGAATCATGATGGAGATTACAGATGTAACACCCTCATTTCCAGCTGCAAGCATCTTGTCCAATGCCTCTGCCTGGGCGATTGTGCGAGGAAAGCCGTCCAGAAGGAAGCCGTCAACGCCCTTGATAGACTTGAAAGCATTGTCGATCATGCCTTCCACTACCTCGTCAGGAACCAGTGAACCTGCATCGATGAGCGACTTGGCCTTCTTGCCAAGTTCCGTTCCCTCAGCGATTTCCTTGCGCAGCAACTCTCCTGTAGAGAGATGGCAAAGATTGTATTTTTCCACCATTGCGCTGGCCTGGGTGCCTTTACCTGCTCCCGGAGGCCCGAAAAGAATGTAATATTTCATTTTACCCAAATATATTATATCCGAATTGACTAATCCTCGTCCAGAACGTAAATGTCCTTGTAATTACGTCCCAACTCATTGTAATCCAGGCCGAAACCTACAATGAACTTGTTAGGGATTTCCATTGCCACATAATCAAGCTTGACATCCTTCTTGTAGACCTCCGGCTTCAGGAGCATTGTGCAGATCTTGCAGTCGAGAGCGCCCTTTTCCTTCACGATTCGGGCAAGGTCCACGATTGTGTTGCCTGTGTCCACGATATCCTCCACCACGATGACACGCTTTCCCTTGATGTCTCCGGTCATGCCCATGACCTGACGGACATTGCCGGTAGACTCCGTGCCGTTATATGATGACAATTTCATTGAAATGAGTTCGCAATCGAAATTAAGGCGTTTCATGAGCTCGGCGGTATACATTATGGAGCCGTTAAGGATGCACAGCAATACCGGCGCTTCCTTGACTCCGCTGAAATCAGCATTGATCTTTTCCGCTACCTTGTCAATGGCCTTTTCCAGTTCCTCATTAGAAATGAAAGGTCTGAATGTCTTGTCAAATAGAGTTATCTTTTCCATTTTCAGATTATGATAGTATGCGCAAAAATAGCATAAAAAAGTTAGAAAATATCGGAATCCATGTAATATTACGAAAAATCTTCCTACATTTGCCGAAGCAAGAGACAGACGGACAGATTGGGCCAATTGTTTAATTTTAAACTGTTGAGCCTGTGAATAGAATGAAACTATGGTCTGTAATTATTGCTGTTCTGATGTGTTTGTTTTCTCAAGCACATGAATTACAGTTGATTACAATATATGATGCGCCGGAGCATGATGCTCTGTTGCGTGCCGTGCTGTACCTTACCGGAGCCGCTGATGCAGAGTCGATACCGGAATCCGAAATGGAACGCTGGTGGGCGCTCGCCGACAGCCCGATCCCGATAAATCTTGCCGGAAGAACCCGTCTGGAAGCCTCCGGCCTCATGTCTCCGTATCAGATCGCATCACTCGACGACTACCGCTCGCGCCACGGCGACATACTCTCCATCCGCGAACTCGCCTCCGTCGACGGCTTCGGCAAGGAAACGGCAGAGGCAATGTCAATGTTCATCTCCCTGGAGTCACATGCGCTGCCCGGCAAGTCTTCCGACTATCGTCCGCGCGCCCGCAATTATCTGTATGTCAATGAATCCAATAAGGCATCAATGCCATTCGACGGTACAGGAGCGGATGCGGACTGGAGCTGGACCGGAAAATACAGGGTCAAAGCCGAAGGACGTTTCGATGCGGGAATTGCCCTACGGAAAGCATATGGTGCCGGTTCTGCATGGCCGTCTGCAGGCTCAGGTTATGCGGCATATTATGGAAGACGGCATATAGCTGATATTTATGCTGGTGATTACGCGTTGAGATTCGGACAGGGACTTGCATTGTGGACAGGCTTTTCCATGAGCGGAGTCAATGCATTGTCCTCATTCTGGAAACGTCCGTCAGGAATATCGCCTACATATTCATTGTCAGGAACTTCCAGCGAACGCGGACTGGCGGCAGGATTGGAATTGGGGCGAATTTCCGTGTCGGTTTTCGCTGCTTTTCCCGGCTTGCGCGGCTGGATGGAATCCGGACGGAAACTGGTCCCCGATACATTCCAAGGCGTGAATGTGGCGTGGTATTCCAGACATGGCCAAGTCTCGGCGACCTTCTATGGGGAATTGGGTAAGACTGAAGACCATATCAAGGCAGGCGAAGTGGTCCAGGTCGGGAAAAACTGGTGCGTGACCTCATCCAAAATCTCCGCCGATGCCCGTTTCTGTATAAAGGGCGTAGAGCTGTTCGGGGAGGCTGCCCTGGATATCTGTTCATTGGAACCGGCTGCGACGGCAGGGTTCATGATGCCGGCTGGAGATAATTGGAAAACAGCATTGTCCTTCCGATATATCCCTGATGGTTACGCACTTGGAAGGTGCGCGCCTGTCCGCGCATGGTCGGGGAACAAGGGTGAGACAGGCATTGCCGCAGGCGTATCATATAGGGACAAACAGTTGACGGCGGATTTCGCGATGCAGCCGGAACATGACAAGAAGCAGGTCAAAGTCCTGTTTTCGGCGCCGTTCAAGATTTCCGGTTCCGTCAATGTCATATTGCGGCTGCAGGAAAGATGGCGGAATTACGGCATTGCGAACCGGGCTGATTTCCGGTCGGACGTCAAGTGGAACTACGGTTCGTGGCAGACGGTCTGGCGTGCGGAAGTCCTGATTTCCAAGCGAGTAGCGGTACTGGGCTACGTGGATGAAGGTTATGAAGGACGCATCGGTGCCGTATTCTTACGCGGGACAATGTTCATGGCGGACAGCTGGGATGACCGGATATATGTCTACGAGCGCGATGCGCCCGGGAGTTTCAATGTTCCGGCATATTATGGACGTGGATATGCGCTGTCGGCTGTCGCCAGGCTCAAGTTCCGTTTCGGCGGTCATTTGTCTGACAATGCTGAAAAACGCAGCAGGATATCGGTGCTGAAAACTTATTTGCGAGCCGGATTTTCCGATACCCCGTGGCTTTCTCCAGGGCAGACGAAACTACGCCCCGCAAGAGCTGAATTGAAGATGCAATTAATGTATGACTTTTGAACGCAAGGTCATTGAATCTCCTTCAGGAAACGGTGCTGGTTTTCCGGCAGGATTTCCATGTACATTGCCAGCGTGCCCTTGGGAATGAAGATTTTCTTCAGTTTGCGGCAACCCATGAACGGATTCTCTCCTATGGCTACAAGTCCTTGAAGCAGAGTGATTTCTTTCAATGATTCGCAGAATCCGAAAGCTTCGGTGCCGATGAAATTGAGCCCTTTGTTCAGTCGCACTTTCTCCAGGGAGAAACACTCGAAGAATGCACGGTCGCCGATGGACAGGAGTTTCGCAGGCATTCCGATCTGCTTCAGCTCCCAGCAGCCGTAGAAAGCATTGTCACGGATTGTCAGAAGGGATGTCGGCAGGTTGATGCTGCGTATCCATCCGCATTCCTTGAACGCGCTGTCGCCGATGTGCTCGACGGAGGACGGAACATGTATCTTGTCCAGGAACGAGACCCTGTTCTCTTCCGGGATCTCGCTTCCGAGCGGGCAATCTTCCGCCATGTAGTCCTGAAAAGAGAAGACATTGTCGCATATAATGCGGGTGCCCTCCCTGACGGTCACTTCGTCCGGAAAGTTCTCTGCATCCAGAAGTTTTTCGCCGTCAGCACTGTAACTGCAATTGTTGTCGCTGTCCCAATCATCGGACCGCAAGTCCTCCTGTGTGGGATAAGTATTGACGGTCAATGCCTTGCGCAGCGGCTCCGGAAATATGTCCAATTCTTTTTCTGCCATGTCGGAATTTATTTATGGAGTACAAATATAGGCGATTTGAAGAAAATGGGTGATATGAATAATATTTTTGTTTGTAAATTCGCATTGTAATGACGGAAAAAAGGGAATACGTGTCAGTGATTCTTCCACTCAAACTGGAGTGGGAGCCGTGCTACTATTTACCTGCCGGCATTGGTGCAGATGTGGTCGTCGGAACCAGGGTCATGGTGCGGTTCGCGGGAAAATCTTATGTCGGTGCCGTCAGCGCGACGGGGATTGTTTCTGAAGTGGATGAACGGAAAATCATGCCGATACTCTCCGTGGTGGAAGGCCTGCCTCCTGTCAGTCGCGGGGAACTGGAGCTGTGGCGTTTCGTCGCGGACTATTACCTGTGCACCATCGGCGAGGTCTACAAAGCCGCATATCCGTCATTGAAAATAGGTATGGAAATGTCGCGCGCCCGTCAGGAAGAACGGCGGAAGGCTCTCATTGATAAGAAGATAGCGGCGTTGCAGTCCAAAAAGGAACGGATCCTTGCTAGTATGCGGCGCTATGCGGATTTGGCGGACAAGGCGAAGCGTCAAGACACCAGGGCGAAATACATGGATTCCAGGCAGCGTTTCCTTTTCCAGTCGGAAGAGTTGGAACGCGAGATTGCGGGATTGGAATATTCCAGGTCTGCGCATGATGCTCCTTTGTCAGGAACCGGGCTTCCGGACAATGCCGGTTTCGCATTGAGCGGACCGCAGAAGGAAGCATTGGAAAAAATCAAAGAATCGTTTGCGGCCGGCAAGCCGGTCCTGTTGCATGGCGTGACGGGTTCCGGGAAGACGGAAATATATGAGGCACTGGCACTTGAGACATTGAAACAGGGGCGCAATGTCCTTTATATGGTACCTGAAATCGCGGTAAGCAGGCAGCTGGAAGAGAGGCTCCGCAAGGTGTTCGGCCGGCTTTTGTATGCGTTTCATTCGAAGGAAACGGCTGCCCGGCGTCAGGAGATTGCATCGGAAATCAGGTCTGGGAACTACATTGTCCTTGGGACGCGTTCCGCATTGTTCCTGCCTCATCATGACCTTGGGCTGATTGTCGTGGATGAGGAACATGACACTTCCTATAAGCAGGATGCGCCGGCGCCGCGTTACAATGGTCGTGATACGGCTCTGATGTTGGCGCGGATCATGGGCGCTGAAGTGCTTCTCGGGACGGCGACACCATCGCTGGAGTCATTGTATAATTGTCGTTCCGGACGCATGGACAAGGTCGACCTGAACTGTCGCTATTTCGGTTCGGCTGATGCTGACGTGGAGATAGTCGATACCCGGGCGGAACGCCGTAAACACGGTATGTCCGGCAACTTTTCGTTCAAGCTGATTGCCCATATCAATGATGCGCTCGCGCAGGGAGGCCAGGTGCTGATCCTGAGGGGAAGACGCGCGTATTCTCCTGCTGTCCAATGTTCTGCATGCGGGGATATACCGCGATGTCCGCATTGCAATGTGCCGCTGAGCTGGCATCGTCAGGAGGGCATTCTCCTATGTCATTATTGCGGCTGGAGGGAATCCTATACCGGAAAATGCCGGAAATGCGGCGGGGATTTGGAACCGCTTGGAAGTGGAACGCAGCGCATTGAAGAGGAAGCTTCGGCATTGTTCCCGGATGCCAGGGTAGCAAGGCTTGACGGTGATACGGCGATGGAGGCGGGAAGAGAGGCGGAGATCATATGGGATTTTGCGAAGAAAAACATTGACATTCTTATCGGGACGCAGATTCTGGCGAAGGGATTCGACTTCGATGGGCTTTCGTTAGTCGCTGTGATTCAGGCAGATTCATTGCTCGGGCAGCAGGATTTCCGGGCGGATGAGCGCGCGGTGCAGCTGCTGGAACAGTTCCGCGGAAGGAGCGGCAGAAGGGGCGACAAGGGACTTCTCGTCATTCAGACTTCGCAGCCGGACCATCCTGTTTACAATGTTTTCAAGTCTTCGGATGAGGCTCCGGAAACGAAAGTCGGTCTGGTGGATTCCATGATGGGGGAGAGGTACTCATTCGGCTATCCGCCGTTCTCCAGAATTGTCAATGTGATATTCAAGGACGCTTCCGAGGCGCGTGTCGAGGAGATGTCGAGGGAACTTGCATTGGCGATCCGGTCGGCCTTCGGTATAAGTGTGGCAGGATTTGTGCAGAATGCCACGATGCCTGTGTCGGTTCTGGGACCGTATCCCCCGACAGTGGACAGGCAGGCGGGGCTCTATATCAGGATTGTCCGAGTCAGTCTCCGGAAAGATAAGGCATTGTCGGCCAACAAGAAAAAACTCGCGGAGGTCGTGCGCCGGTTTGATTCGGAAAATGCCGCGAACGGACGTATTGCGCTGGACGTGGATCCGGCATGACAGGCAAAAAGAAAAGTTATCAACAACTTTACGTTGGTATGAATTATTTTGCTAATTTTGTGAATTGTGTAAGCATTAAAAAATTAGTCAGTATTAGTTTAATAATATAAACAGCATCTGAATGGGTAAAATCATTGCGATAGCGAATCAGAAGGGCGGTGTAGGGAAGACTACGACTGCCATCAACCTTGCTGCTTCTCTTGCCGTTCTCGAAAAGAAAGTTTTGGTAATCGATGCGGATCCGCAGGCGAATACGACATCAGGACTGAATTTCTCTCCTGAAGATGACAGGAAGCGTACTTTGTATGAGGTGCTTATCGGCGAGATAGGAATACGTGATGCACTCATCCAGACGGAAATAGCTAATCTTCAGATGGTTCCGTCCCACATCAACCTCGTGGGAGCGGAAATCGAGATGCTTGAGGTGGATGACCGCGAGTCCATTATGAAGAAAGCCATCGACACCGTGCGTGACGATTATGACTACATAATCATCGACTGCTCACCGTCGCTCGGTCTCATAACGGTCAATTCCCTTACGGCTGCCGATTCAGTGATGATTCCTGTGCAGCCGGAATTCTTCGCTTTGGAGGGTCTCGGGAAACTGCTCCAGACGATCCGCCTCGTGCAGAACGGCGTGAATCCGGCATTGACCATAGAAGGTTTTGTGGTGACGATGTTCGATGGCCGCACGAAGGTGCATACCCAGGTGCTGAACCAGTTGAAGGAACATTTCAAGGATATGGTGTTTAATACGATAATCCAGAGGAATATCCGTTTGAGCGAGGCTCCGTCCCATGGCAAGCCGATTATCCTTTACGATGTCATGAGCAACGGCACCTCCAATTACCTCAATCTCGCCAAAGAGGTCCTGGAGAAAAATGGAAAGTAATTGAATAGCATTATGAGCAAACCGCAGAGAGGATTAGGAAAAGGGCTCAGCGCTCTTTTGGGAGAAACCGGCAATCTGGACCAGCTTCGCAGTCCGGTAGGATATGTGAACAAGGATGTTGTGGGAACGAAAGACCCGCAAGACACGGCTGATGTCCTCAGGATTCCGGTCGATATGATTGAGCCGAATCCTTTTCAGCCGCGAATGTCATTCGATCAGGATGCGTTGCAGGAACTTGCCGTATCCATCAAGACGTTCGGATTGATCCAGCCGATCACCGTCAGGAAAAAATCGGCGGACAGATACCAGATTATCAGCGGTGAACGCCGTTTCAAGGCTTGCCGCATCGCCGGAATGGATATGGTTCCGGCATATATCCGTGATGCCAATGACCAGGGAATGCTGGAAATGGCCATCGTGGAAAACATCCAGAGAGAGAACTTGGACCCGATCGAGGTCGCAATGAGCTATCAGCGGTTGATAGAGGAATGCAACCTTACGCAGGAGCAGATGGCTGACCGCGTGGGAAAGAAGAGGGCATCCGTGACCAATTATCTCAGGTTGCTGCGCCTTCCTGCCAAGATACAGCACGACCTTAAAGTGGGATTGCTCAGTGTCGGACATGCGAAAGTCCTCCTCGGCGTTGAGGATCAGGCTCTTCAGGAGCAGCTTTGTGACGTGGTGATCAAGAACGGTCTCTCTGTCCGCCAGCTGGAAGACAAGATTCACGAACTTCTGAAGGAAGACAAACCGGAGCAGAAACGCAAGGAAGCGGCACTTCCGGATGAGTATTGCCGTGTGTTGGAGCATATCGGAAAATTCTTCGACAAGAGCATCAGCCTCAAGAGGTCTGAATCGGGCAAGGGTACAATGACCATCCATTTCGATTCCGACGAGGAAATCCATCGTTTCCTGAAGGCACTGGATGACTCAAATATCTGATTCTGCGGATGGCTAGACGTTACTTTCAGATATTGACAGCTTTGTCTGTGTGCCTTTTCATGTTCTCCCTCAATGCCAGGGGGCAGTTCCGTGACGAGGCATTCACCCAGAACTATAATGAGCCGGGAGATACGACAGCCAGGGACTCGACGGATGCTGCATTTACCTTCAAGGAATATTTCGGAGGAATCAAGCATAAGCGGGAGAGCCGTATAGGTGTGATGTTTGCCGGATCCACTGTATTCATCGGTGGACAGCAGATGTATAACAAGCAGTATTGGAAATTGCCTATCATTTATGGCGGCATGGCGGCGACTGCCGGTGCCGGTATCTATTTCAGGCACAAGTACAATGTCGAAGGCGGTGCCAACTATAAGAATATCAGTACAATGTGCTTTGTCGGCACGGGTCTGATATATTGGGGCGCGCTGCTGGATGGTGTGTGCAATTATGATAGAGGCAAATTTCCGAATCCGGGCAAGGCGACATTGTATTCGGCATTGCTTCCGGGACTCGGACAGGCATATAACGGTGAGTATTGGAAGATACCGATTTACTACACCGGCCTCATGGGCTCGGCGCACTTCTTGGTGACGAACAATACGAATTACCGTAGATATAAACGCATTCATAATCAGGCAACTGCAGAAAATTCCACCTATGACGGGCCTGTTTCCGCATCGACGGCGAAATATTATCGCGATGTGTTCAGGCGTTACAGGGACTATTCTGTGGTGGCACTGTTCGGATTCTATCTGTTGCAGATAATTGATGCCAATGTCTTTTCATACATGCAAGATTTCGAATTGAGCGATGATTTGACAATGAGCGTGTCTCCGACGGTCATAGCTCCGGACAATGCCTATGCGATCAATTCCGGTTTGCATCATTCGCGTCCGGCAATGTCTTCATTCGGGGCAGAGGGTGTGGGATTACGTGTAGGTTTCCGCTTCTGAATGCGTCAAATTGAACTCAAGTTTCGCAAGTGCGAAACACCGCTTATAGAGCCCACTAGGGCGATGGTAAGTCCCTTCCCCGAGGGGAGGGATTTTGGGTGAGGGTAACGTGCACATATAAAAGTGCGTTGGGCAAACAGCCTTCGGACGAGTGACAACCCCTCAAATTCGCACTACTGCTCAGCAAGTTTGACAACTTGCGAAACTTGAGTAATTGAATATCAGAAAGATGAAATTATATAGAATCATGGCGGCCGCAGCTGTTTCTGCGGCATTATTTATGGGGCCTGCCTCGGTCAATGCAGATGCCCAGTTGTTCCGTAAGGGAGAAAAGAACAAACAAACCAAGAAGGAACTCGTCCGCGAAAACAAGCAGATGAGGGCAATGCTGGATTCGCTTATGCGTGAGCTTGAAGCCCTTCGCGACACCGCGTATGAAGTGGACGACTATGTGGAGGTGGAGAAAAGCATTTCGCTTCTGGACGGCGTTGCTCCTGAGACTTATTCGCAGGAAGTGACTGACAGTCTGCTGAATATCTGGTATCTGCATCGTCAGGCGCGGAACAGTGTCGAGGGGGATTACAATATGGATTCGGTAAGTTTCACTTCGAATGTTCCGGACAAGGTGTTCCTCGAACGTCTCGCGAAGATGAATTCATTCATTACCCTTCCATATAATGAGACGGTGCGTAACTACATGATTCTTTATGCGGAGAAGATGCCGACCAAGATGGGGAAGATGCTCGCATTGTCGAATTACTATTTCCCGATTTTCGAGCAGACATTGGACAAGTACGACATGCCCGATGAATTGAAATACATGGCGGTAATCGAGTCGGCGCTTAATCCGGTGGCGGTTTCCCGTGCCGGCGCGAAGGGCATGTGGCAGTTCATGTACACGACTGCGAAAAACTATGGCCTGGAGATCAATTCTTTCGTGGATGAGCGCTTGGATCCGTTCAAGGCGGCAGATGCAGCCGCGCGTTACATGAATGACGCCTACCGTATTTTCGGTGACTGGAATCTGGCGATTTCGTCTTACAACTGCGGTGCGGGCAATGTGAACAAGGCTATCCGCCGTTGTGGTGGCAGCAAGGATTTCTGGTCTGTCTATGAATTCCTTCCGCGCGAGACCAGGGGTTATGTTCCTGCTTTCGTCGGGGCAATGTATGCCTTTACCTATTATAAGGAGCATGGCATTGTTCCGGAGCAGATTCAGATGCCTGCCCATCTGGATACTTTCCAGATTCACCGGATGCTTCATTTCCAGCAGATCCAGGATCTCACCGGCATTTCCGTTGAAGAATTGCGCAACCTGAATCCTCAGTATACCCACGATATTATTCCGGGCAATGAGCGTGAATACATTCTCAGGCTTCCGTTCAAGTATTCCGGCAAGTTCATCGAGGTGGAGGATTCTGTCTATGCTCATCGTGCCAAGGAGTTGTTCAATCCTGCCACGCTTCAGCATATAGCGTCGTCAGGTGACGGCAACCGCATCACATATAGGGTGAAGAGTGGTGATTATCTGGGTCGCATCGCATCCCGCTACCATGTTTCCGTAGCGCAGCTGAAGAAGTGGAATCATCTGCGCAGCAATAACTTGCGTATCGGTCAGGTGCTGGTAATATATGGCAGGGGAGGCGGTCCTTCCAAATCAGCTTCCACATCGGCGGCCAATGCTTCAGCACAGTCGTCTGCTGCGAAGTCTTCCGCATCGTCATCTGCCGACAAATCTTCATCCGCACAGGCTCCGGCGAAAGCCAAAGCCGGGAAGTCCGGATACGAAACCTACGTGGTCAAGAAGGGTGACACGCTCTACAGTATCGCCAAACTGTACCCCGGTGTAAGCGCAAATGACATCATGTCTTTCAATGGAATTTCATCCAGCATCAAACCGGGCATGAAAATTAAAATTCCAAAGAAGTAGCAATTAGTTTGAAAATCAATGATTTCGTGCTCTCAGTGAACCAGGTGCTTGAAAAAATATTGAAAAAAGTGTTAAAAAAATTTGCACTCTAAGGAAAAATACTTACCTTTGTAATCCCAAACGAAAGGAATGGTGCCATAGCTCAGTTGGTAGAGCAAAGGACTGAAAATCCTTGTGTCCCTAGTTCGATTCTCGGTGGCACCACACGAAACCCTCGTAGATGCATTCTACGGGGGTTTGTTGTATTTATGCCATGTGGTAGTATTCGTACCATTGGACCTGTTTTGCCATGACTCCGGGGCATGAGTGTTTCGCCATGAATCTTTTCAAAGATTGTCTGCCTGCTCTCCCACACCACCGGGCTTTTTTGCCACGTGTTTTCATTTTGTACCGCGAAAACGTTTTAAATGGTACGGAGCCTGCTTTCAGGGACGTTTTGTACCGTGAAAACGTTTTAACCTGCACCAAATGTGTGTGTCCAGTCCTGATTCTTCTACTTGATCCCTGTTACGTTTTCCACTGACCAAGCCCCGTGCGCACTAAAACGTTTTCTGCTCACTGCGTGGCGAAAAATGATGTGACCCCCAAAGATTGGACGGTTTATAGTTCTTGATTTATTAGAATGAGT
>OCHN01001048.1_pt1 | contig 24596 bp, 22 predicted proteins | sample 1538911 | NCBI WGS metagenome assembly OCHN01 (sample SAMN04571736, study PRJEB22368) | human gut metagenome | biome: human gut; material: stool | host: Homo sapiens | place: Luxembourg | collected 2013-01-11 | reverse complement strand
CGGACAGATTACAAACGCCATTGTATTCAGCAACCTTTTGGAAAACAGTTCCGACCTGCTCACCAGAAAGAGAATAGACGGACAGAGTGCCCTCGTCAATAATGCTTCGGACTGCTGCATACTGTTCAGGATCTTCAATCTCGTTGATAACGACATCCAATGTACGAAAGTCGAGATTGAGTTTCTTGCAATACGGTAGCAAACCAGCGTCATAGAGGTCTATCAAGATATTTGTGTCATTAATAACAATCTCCATACTTACATCAGATTGAGAGTGTCACGGACTTCATTGACAGACTTATCCAATAGTGCTGCAGCTTTGGAATATGAGATAACCTCGCTTGCAAGCGCACGATAGACCAGACGCTCAAAGCGGAAGGTATGCTCCATCGGATAGAGGCATTGTTCAACGGCCTCCTTGAAAGTAGGCAGGGCATTCTTCTTTTTATGGTAAGAAGTGCAGCGTCTGTCTGTAATGATATTCAGTTGTGCTGCCTTTACCATAAGAGCATCAACTGAAATACCGTATTCACGCTGTATGGCCTGTAGCTCGACCAAGGAAATATCGCGACGGGACTCACCAATCAGATTCTTGAACTTATCAGATGGTATCAACACCTCGTTTGCAAACACGTTACACATCTTTTCCTTGTCAACGCCGTCAGCACAATGCATCAGAAGATGACCCAATTCGTGGAAAATGGTAAGACGATTGCGCTCAGAACACATATTCTTGTTGACCACAATAACAGGCAATCCTCCAGCCTCATTGCAAGTGCCCGAGAAAGAGTTGTCATGATCAATCTCTATTATCTTCACACCAATAGATTCCAATAAATCAATAGCGGAAACAATGGCATCAAAACCGATATTCAAGTCATTGCGAAGACGCAATGCCAAGAGTTTTGCTTCGTTTTCTCCCTCGACGGACGTGTTGCTATAGTCCAAAGAGAATTTGGACGTGATGCCAAGAATAGCCTCGATTTCAAGATACTTCTCTATTTCGGAGCAGACGAGGTGTTTTATAGACTCGACCTCCCTACTTCCCAAATTTGACTTCTTGCGGAACTCAAATTTGGAAGGGTCAATATCAACGGTGTAAGGACGGAAAAAGTAGTCAAGTTTCATGTTCAATGCGTTGGAAAGCACAATCAACACCTCACTTGATGGCATCATCAGTCCTTTTTCATACTTTGCAATTGCAGTTGGCGACACTTTGCCATCAACCGAATTGCATAGTTCACGTTGTGACATACAACGGATTTTTCTGGCGTTAACCAATCTTTGAGCAAAAGTATTATCCATAATTAATCATGTTTACGGTGTGCAAAGTTACTAATAATTCATCAAAATGCACACCAAAAGCATGTATACGACGTGGTTTTTCAACAATTATTTCAGAAATATAGATAGGGATTGTCATTTAATGTTTTCAATCTGGGCGAAGCGCGGCTAACCCCTTCAATTTCTGCGTCGGACTCATTTTAATTACTTGTGTTATTTTCGTGACTATATCACATTAATGTACCTTCTGAAGCATTTTCATATACTACATACTTCCAAATCCCCCTACTCATGTGCTGCGACCACCCTATTAATCTCCGAATGCGAAAGCCCGAGGAGTTCCAGAATCAGGCAGAGCAAGATGGTGCGAAGCTTTTCTGTTAACGTGTAAAGAGGAAAGCCGTCCAGCGTCTTGGGCTTTTTGGACCGGTCCACGAAATGACTATAGTAGTTTCGTGAGTCCACTACTGATTCTATGTCAATGTCCATCGAACTGACCTTAGGAATACCTGAAAGTGAATTCTTGATTTCGCTGATTATTGTTGACAATGTTGTCTGCCGTCCATGGGATATATTATGTGCAGTTCTGTAGTCTGCCTCTCTAAAACGCCACCAGACGCCCTTGATTGCCTGCACAACCTGAAGGAAATCAACACTTCCGACCACCGGCTTATAAACTATACTGCCGACAAGATGATGTTTCATTGGCTGAAGTTTATCCGAATCGGACATCCATTTTACCAGCACATCAGGAATCCTCTCCGGCATCTCCTCATAACAAAAAAGGAAATTATGTCGACTGATCTTTGACGGATTAAAAACAGCCTGCTGGACTGTCAGGACATATATTGGAAAGCAATGACTCTTATGACCATCCTTGAAATCCTGCTTGATATCCGGGTCTCTAAGGTCAATGGATTCATATTGAACATTCCTCATGGTCGCCAGCGACAGGAACTGCTGAAATTTATAAACCTCCTGAAAAATCTCGGGAATACTCATGCCTGCACCTGGACGATTCATTGCCAAGTAACTGAATTGCTCTATATCCGGTTTAAGAAACAATTCCCCAGAATTGTATGTAGTCCATTTTCGAACAGATAAGTTTACACCGTTCTCGCACGAGCATGTGAAGATATCGCCTTTACTTCCACGGAGATAAGGGAGAACGAATGCACTATTGGCCATCTCTCCCTCAGCGTCATAATTCACGAATTGCTTTATAACTCCAGGATGAGCCCAATAAGACAGCTCAGGAAAACGCACATTAGCAGTATAATCACAAACTTCATCAATGGAACTGATATGCTTGCCATAAACCAACATCCTTGCTGAATATGACATCATAGGAAATCCAGCGTTGAAGTTCAATGAAAAACTGCCATGGCAACCAACCAAAGTAATCACTTTAGCATCGGAGTCCTTGCCATATATAAGCGGAACCGATGAATTATCGTCATCAAGCAAATTCATATACGCCCCATGAGAATCCTCAAATCCGCCAATCAGCTCCAAACGAATCCGCTCAGTCGGAGTATAGGTGACAATTCCGGCAACTTTCTTTTCCGGATTGTCAGGAATCCACCAATAACCTTTGAATATGTGCGGTTCAGTTAATTTCAATGGTTTCATACGTCCTCAACTTTGGCAATAATAAAGTCTCTTTCAAATGCCTGTCATATCTCAAGTATTGCGACAGATAATTCTCACAAATATGAACTAGGGACACCACCTACAATATCAGTCTCTTTTTCACTTTTGCAGGAACACCTGCTGCCATGCAATTATCCGGAATATCAGAGCAAACAACAGAGCCTGCTGCAATCACACTGTTATTACCGATTCGACATCCTGGAAGAACTATTACTCCAGCACCTACCCAGACATTATCGCCGATTCGTATCTCCTTATGAATTGGAGGATATATTTTACACAACTCATTATATGGAGCATTCGGATTCGCATTCGTTGTGAGTAATGTGCGATATGCAAGCGTACTGTTCTTTCCGATTGTAATATCAGACGATGCAATAAGCATACATTCTGCGTTAATATTCACATTATCAGCACAATATATCTTACCCCCCCCCTATCTTTCTCACTCCATGGATTGAGATCATCACATTATCCGAAAGTACCCAACCATGCTTCTTCAGCATCATTATTTGAATCCACCGTACAAAACTATATATAAGTCTGCCCATAATTCTATGGATTTAGTTTCCCGTTCTTTAATAATTTTCCGAAGTAGTAACTGAACTCCCCAAGAATAGCCCTTTTATCATCTTTGCAGAAATCATCATATGCATCAAACCCGCTAAAAGAGAAAACTCGTCTTAACTCAGATATATTCCATTTAAACTTAAGAATACGGCCAACAAGCGTGATAATGTCCCCCAATATCCACTTCGTTCTAGTGCCTATACGAACATTGATGGGTTCAGTATATTTGCCTTCCGTTGCCAATTTATAGACTATCCATGGGATATCAAATCCGGCTGCAACTGGTGTAGCCAAACCGCCCGTAAAGCGTGCATTGGTCTCAATATATGCAATCTTATTGTTTTCCGCATCATAACGAAAATCCAAACCGCACACACCATGAAAATCTACAGCATCCATCAATTTCAGAGCAGCCGCTTCCAACTGAGGCATATACACTATCTCACGTTGAGTCGTGGTTCCACCTCCATCTGTTTTAGTTACCAATGCATGATATACTGAAGTCTTGCAGAAGCCATCCCATCGGACACAATCCACACTATAATCTGTACCGCCAATCCATTCTTCCAAAAGGGTTTCCTCATCCTTATGTTTATCCATAAGTTTCACCAACTCTTCTCTATCCTTTGGGAAAAACACACCTTTAGCAGAATTGCCAATGACAGTTTTGAACACAACCGGATAACTCTTAACCTCATCTATTGACTTATATACCTCGGGCACAGGAACGCCTGCTTTACGAGCCAATTCTGTGCTCTCAGCCTTATTTGCAAGCAACAACAACTTCTCTTCCCCTTCGTAAGGAATAATCAAATCTACAGGAAATTCGTCACGATGACGCATGATCACTACACTCTCATCATGAGTGGGCATCAAAACACGCGGCCTAAGTTCAGCCACCTTATCCTTCAAAACCTGTATAAAAGCATCTTCCTCTGTAAAAGGATCTGGATAAGTAAAACTACCCGTACAGAATTTAGACATGGAGCAAATGTTCCTTTTGCTCGTATCCGCCGCCCATACTTTCAACCCCTTCTGATGAAGTGACTTAAGTATTGTATAACCTACACGATTCCAACAGTAGGTGAGAATCACATCACATTGTTTATTCATAAATGTTTTATTATCGAATTGTATGTATTATCAACAGAATAATTGGCCTTCAAATACTCGTATCCCCTTTCTCCCATTCGTTCCATATCCGAAGCTAGCATCTTATCAACTGAAGCAGTGAACGCATCGACTGAGTTACTAGGGACATAGTATCCAAAGTGGTTATCTTCGGCTATAGTGCCCATATCACAGTTTGGATCAGTAGCGCAAATCACAGGCATTCTGTTCTCCAGATAAGAGAGTAACCTGCTCGGGAAATTAGGAATAGTAAAGCGATAATCTAGAAAAATAAGCCCCACTTGACAGGCTCTTACTAGTTGATCGTATTCTACCTTAGGCAAACCATTCAAAACTGTCACCGAATCTGGAGTCCGCAATTTATACCAATCTTCTAATGTCTGATAATAAGTCCCGGATCCAACAACTAAAAAATGGCAATCTTTTCTATTGGAATTCGCCTCTAAGCATTCAATCAAATAAGGAATTCCCTGTGGGAGGCCCAAATTTCCGCCATAGATAAATATTGGTTTATCTGCCGGCAATCCATATTTCTCTCGAATTTTACGACATGAGCCATTAAGATTGATATCTGAAGCGATAATCTCAATACTATTTGGTGCATGTTCTACCTTAGTCGGATCGATTTCTGGATTGTGCCCAATGATATACCTTACATTAGCGGGACTCATGCATCCTATCCAATCAGAGATACGATATAGTTCTTTCTCTTTATTTCGAAATACTTTATAGAGTACTCCTCGTAAGCCAGTTGTCCTCATCATACCGAGATCAACAGCATTTTGAGGGAAAATATCCTTTAGTAGCAAATAAGTCAATGACCGATTTCCTGAAATCGCCTTTGCATACTTAATCACTTTATTGAATGTTATAGGAGGAGTACTATAAAGGATAATATCAAATCTTACAGAACCAAAATATTTCTTTAGAGCACTTTTAAACTGCCTTTCCAGCAATAATTGACCAATACCCTTCTCAATGATATTAGTCTTGGTCACATTAAGTGTACGGACGCCGAGACAATGTATCTTTCCCGTTACGTTTAGCTCTGTATGCTTACCCGTTCTCCGTTCATTTGGGTATATGATATAGACATCGTGTCCCTCATTACGGAATTTCCTCATTAAATCAGTATAAATTCCGCTGGTCTCGATGTCTGTAAAACCCGTTGACATTGTTAGAAAAAGTATGTTCATATTCTGTTCTTTTGTAAGTATCTGATTTGTTTACTTTAATTTGGTCTGAGTATCTTTATTGTCGGTGCAACTCATCATACAATGCAACGTAACGCTCATAACATTTATTCTTGTCAAAATACATCTCAGCACGCCTTCGGCAATCTTTAGCTGATAAAGGGGCTACTTTCATATTTTTGATAGCGTCAGCAAGACCAGATATGTTTCCTTGTTCGACCACCACTCCAGTCTTTTTATCAATGGCTTCTGGAGAGCCACCTGTTTTGTATGTAATTACAGGAGTCCCACAGGCTAATGATTCAAGGTTTACAGTAGGGAAAGTATCTGCATAAGTCGGGTTAATAAGTACATCAGCTGCTGAATAGAGTTTCACTAATTCTTGCATGTTTTGAGTACGCTGAATTCCTCGTATACCTGACGGCAATCGTTTTATCTGAGCTGTTGACAAACCCACCATTGTGATTTCAAAATCTGATTGCGGTAAAAGCTCTCTAAGTTTATATATATCTTGTTCGCCTTTGTATGGTAGCCATATGTTAGATACGGCAATGATGCGAAATGGCTTAGGTGAGACAAGGGTCTTGCTAATATCTTTTAATGGATGAAATAAAGAGGTGTCAATGCCATTATGAATTACTTCTATGTGCTTGTCTTTAAGAAATGATTTTTTCACAAAATTCCCCATCCACTCAGAACAAGGAATGATAGTGAGATTATTATTGCTACCAAAAAGACGTTTTTTTAATAGAAAGTTCTCGCTTGAACGATCCACAAGTTTATTCCTCTTAATGCAATTGTGACACTCTTCTTGCCACCTCGTGCAGTTTTCTTGAATAAAGTGATAACAATGTCCCGTAAATGCCCAACAATCATGAAAAGTCCACACTACTGGAATATTAGTCGAATTAAGATATTCAAACAAAATTTGATAATTAAGAAAGTGATCATGAATATTATGTAATTGCACTATATCTGGTCTTATCTCTGATATCTTATGTACAAGGTCTCTTGTTGCAGATTTAGAACTGAGTCCTTCCATATCCAGCAATCGATCATGAGCATAATGAATATAGTTGTCCGATGCTGAGCCGATCTTTATCAGTTTACTCCTCGAAGGGTTCATCATTCTTCCATATGCAATATACGAGTCCCACCCGTGCGCCATAGCTCGTAGCCCTATCTGTTCAGCTATCTTTCCTGTAGACCCCCAATTTGCGGTGGCGTTGATTTGTAAGAGTATCATGCTCATGCTGCGCACCTCCTCTCATTACAAGCGAATGATTTAGCACGCAAACATGAAACCCCTATTCGATTATTGCTCCCCCCCCCCTTATATTATTTATTTTTGATAAGAACGCAGTAGGATTATTCATATATTTTGCAATTTTTACCAATTGTTTATCAGACATTAACCACCACTGAGAATTCAATAAACTATTTATTGTATCTTCGTTAAATCTATATTTAATTATTCTAGCAGGACATCCCGCCACAACTGCATATGGTGGGATATTTTTGGTAACAACGGCACCTGCTCCTATCACAGCACCTGTTCCGATTACCAGACCTTGCATTATTATTGCTCGGCTACCGATCCAGACATCATTTCCTATAATTGTTTTAGTCGTCATTTCCATAGGTAATTTTCCAAGATGATGGCACGTTCCGCTTCTGACATTATAAAAAACAGGAGATGTTGAAACCCAATTAATAGGATGCTTAGCTCCGCCTACTATTATGCCATTGGCTATGCTGCAAAAAGCGCCAATTTCACAATTGATAACTTCACTGTCGTAACCAACATAAGAGTGGCGTCCCAATTTTGAATCATAGAAAGTGGTCCCAGAATATACTCTGGCCGTTTTATCAATATCGCTATTCAAGATGCTTTTTCCACGCAGTACTCTTTTAAAAAATTTTGAATATAAATAGCCTAATGTCATATCAATTTTAGATTTTTTCTTATTACTTCCATTTGATAATGGGGATTCCAATTTGAATCGATTTCTTTAAAGCAAGCTATTCTTACTTCATCCCGTTGTTTCTGTTTGTTTGCAAACCAATGGCTAATGGCTTTTGTTAAATCCACATTGTCATCCATTTTAAAGAAGTTGCCTGTTATGTTAGCTTGAATAGCTTCAACCTCTGGCATTTGACAAACAAAATTATCGTGTGTTATTACCGGGCATCCAAAAACGAGAGAATGCATAGCCGTCAATCCTACATTACCGGGAGATACACACAAATCCGCATTATATATAAGTTCTGCATTTTTTTGTTCATCATAGCTGGCGCCATAAAACCATACATTATTTTCTAAATGTAACTCCACGACTCTTTGTTCGAGTTTTTCTTTTTCAGTACCGTCACCCACAAATACAAGGTTATACTTTTCACCTTGTCTTCGTAATTGCGCAAGCGACTCTATCACCATAGACAACTTTTTTACTTTAGTTAAGCGTCCTATAAATATTAAAGTTGGATTATTATTATGAAAATGTGTTTTATAGATATTTGTTGGTTTCATGCAACTACGAAGAGATATCTGTTTATCATAATCAAGGGAATTGTGAATTGCAAATAAAGTGCTTTCAGGTATTCCTTGTTCAATCAATAATTTTTTAGCTCGATTACCATAAACGAATGTTCCAGAAACGTGACGAAATAGCCACAATTTCATTTTGGCGTCTATGCCTGTTTCCTTGCCATACCAGCCATGTGTCCAAATATAAACCCTTTTCTTTGGAAAAAACACATTGGCAAGCCAAATGAAGAGCCAGTCAGTAAGCGAGCGCACCTCAGCTAACATGAAGAAGTTCTGATATTCCTTTTTAAATAGCAGTTTTAATATTCCAATTTTCCAATAAATTTTATTGGGGTTGCCGATTGTTTTGTAGTATTTTACTTTTTTTAACAAAGACGTATCCATTTCTTTGATATCCGTCTTGGTCTTACCAAAATACCAGTTGCAATCATATTCCGCATCAATAGTACGAAATACAGCTTCCCGATAAAGAGGCGCGGTATTATAAATTAGGCAAAGTTTGTGCATAGCATTATAATTTTGCGATTATGTTATTTATGAATGCAAATATTTTTAAATCATAAGAAATATTATCAGTTTATAATTTACCCTTAATTATCTTATATATTTGTACGCAATGTTTTGGAAAAAAAGAAAATAGTAATGCTTCCAAACGATATTTTAAATGAGTAGATTTAGCCATAATCTTAAAAAGATGACGATTCTTGTATATTGTGGCATTTAGTTCCGATTGCATAGTAGTATTCGTGTTGCAGATATATGAGAGAGCATTATTCAAATACATAGATACATTATTGTAATATATATATTGATAGTTAGCATCAACTTGACTTCCAAAGTCGGCTAAATTATTACAAACAACATTTACAAGATCAAAGGAACGCTTAGGATTTGTCGTGCGAGTGATGGAATTCGGGTTTTGGTAAACGAAGTATATCAAATCATTAGTGAATGATACTTTTTTCGCATGGTAGTAAGCACGAGGAGTAAATTCTGAGTCCTCATGAAAGATACCTACGTAAAATGATAGGTTAAATTTCTTTAAAAATTTTGCAGACCAAATAGCAAAAGGAGCACATGGTGACACTCCCTTCTTTAATAAATCTCGGCCTTCTATTGGGACTTCATCTTGATATGACATGCGTCGTGAAATGAATCCATTTGTCACATTTGCAGCGCAAATGGCTAAAGCATCAGGCTGCTCGTTATGAAGTTTCTCTATAAGCTTTTTTAAACAATTTTCAGCAATCCAGTCATCGGAATCCACGAACATTATGTAGTCTCCAAGAGCATTTTGAATGCCTTTGTTCCGGGCCGCGCTCAGACCACCATTGCTTTGAGAAAATACGCGGATGTTCGGGAATACCATTGCAAGATCATTAACAATATTTAGGCTATTATCCTTGGAACCATCATTTATTACAATGATTTCATATTCGTCTTTGTTGATATCTTGAGTCTCACAACTACGAATACATTTTTCCACAAATAGTTCAACGTTATATACGGGAATAATAATCGATAATAGTATCATATTATAAAATTAAGGTAAGAAGATATATTCTAATCTCATCATATCGCCCCTTATTATATAAAGCCAGAACATATAAAGGGCAAGGGCTGCATAAGTAGAACCTAAAATGGTTTTACTAGGCGATTTACTTAATAATGAATTAATGCCAATAATCGCGCACGCATAGTATACCATAATAAAGTAGTATAAAAAACGATGTGCTAAAATACCACCTAGCATTAGACCGATTATTGTATATAATACTAAAAATAAGGTTAATATAACATCTGGCTCCTTGCTTAATCTACGAAAATATAAAAACCCAATGAAAGCTATATTAATCTCAAGAATTTTTCCTAAGCCATAATTTGAAATGGAAGTTTCAGTATCGTTAATATAAATGGAATACTTTTCTATTTCAGAACCATTATTCAATAAAACAGCTAAACTGTTATCAAGATAATTAGATAGAGAAATTCCAGAAATCCAACACATATCTGCCAACAATAGAATCGTGATTAAAACTGCGTTTGGCTCCAAATATTTTTTGAAAAAGAACACAAAATATAAAGGGATAGCTATTAATGAAGAATGGTGAAACGTATATGCTATCGCAATTAATCCAAAATACCATTTCCAGTTTTTATTTTTTATGAACTGGAGAGCGTAGATTATTAACGCGATGGACATACCTTGTCTCGTGGCAGCCAACATGCTTGGATATAAAAAAAATAACAATACTAACACACATCGTGCTTGTTGCTTTGTCAATAAACGCGTAATGCCTATTATTACTAGAGCCATTTCTATAGCAAATAGTGTAAACTGGAAGAAAATGTATTCCGGTACAATACTTTTGCATATTGCAGCTAGTAAATTAAAGCCCTCTTCAAAGCCATGAGCCGATAGATCTATTCCCTGCGAGAATGTTTTTACTTCTCGATAGAAATATTCCATGTATCCTTCGACGTCTGCAGCGTATGTATAAGATAATCCCCAAAAGCCGACAATCGCTATATATAGTAGTAAATAAAACTTACGATTATCCCGTATTAAAGAATTTAGTATACCAAATAGTACAAAATATAGAAGTGCAAATGTAAAATAAAACATATAATATAATAGTAGTTGATCATATGATTTTATATATACTACTCATGGCAGTGCCGATATCCAATATTTTAGAGCGTTCAAGAGATTTTATCTTATAGAATTCTCTTAACTCGACAGAACAATAGAGCTTAAAAATACCATCTGCAAAGCCTTGAGGTGAAAGGTCTGTCAGGATTCCATATTTATTATTGTCAAGCAGATCTCGAGAACCAACTATGTTTGTTGCAATGACGGGCGTCCCTAATGCCATTGCTTCGCAAATAACGGTAGGAAAGCCTTCTACGTCTGAACTTAAGCAAAATGCATCTGACCTCTTAATAAATGGATAAGGGTTAGTGCAAAAACCATGAAAAGTAAACACTGATTCAAGACTATATGTCCTAACTAATTCCATTATACGTCCTTCTTCGGGTCCAGTACCAAGCACATCAATATGAATGTCACAATTTTTATCTACTAATATTCGTGCGGCTTGTACTAGACGGTCATATCGTTTTTGTTGACAGATTCGTCCAACCATGCAAATTGAAAATTGTTTTTTAGTTGCTATTGGTTGTTTTGCTAACTCTTTAATTCTATTAACATCTATGGGATTATGAATGACAACAAGTTTATCGGATTTAATCCTAAATAGTTTTGTGAAATTATCTTTAGCCGTTTCAGATACAAAAACGATAGTGTCCATTAATTGATATACTCGAAGTTCATGTCCTAGACCCATAAAACTATAACGAGAATAATGATTATTAAGTAAATCGGTGTGAACCCATGTTACATTTTTATCGGCCTTATCTGTAATAAATGAGTGATATTTTATTGGCCCATTTTCCATAAATGAAACAATCGTATCATAGTGCCCTTTTACGATTCGTCGAATTTCATATTTTTCAAACAAATGCCCTAGATGTAAACGTGCTATAAACCATTTATAGAAAGGTCGGTCCTCGTTATAGATACATCCAATATAATTTATGTAAGGTGGTATTTCATTGAGATATACTCCTTTTCCATAAATTAAAAGTAAATCAACAGAAAACTTTGATTGGTCGATATTTTTAAGCAAATCAATTAATACCCTTTCCGCTCCTCCTCCTCCAAGCGAGCTATGAATAATCAAAATCTTTTTCATTCGGCTATATTATTTTTAAAAACAATGTTTTTTAAGAACATCTTTTATAAAGTATCTCTCCTCTTTGTTCATTCCGATTATGAAAGAAACAGCACACACACTAGCTACTGAAAGGGCTATAATGAGAAATGCATCTTTGGGCGAATCTGATAAATAACATTTAACGGATATAGGTGCGATTAATGAAAAAAAAGCAACACTCAATGTATTAAGTATAACTTTCTTAAAATAATCGAGTATCGAAAGGTTAACCATTTTACTTACTAAATATAATCTTACCCAAATTACTACTATCTGAATAGCGATTGCTACAATTGTTGTCATAACTGGAGAAGCCCCTAACTTCAACACCAGATATGATAATGGAAAGTTCAAAAATAAGACAGATGAAACAATTATTTGATATTTTTTAATTTTACCATATGCCCATGCAATTCGTGGTAATAATGAAGAATTTACAGATACTAAAGAGCAAATAAGAACTAATTGGCAAAATAATGCAGTATATGGAGGCACTTCTTTTAGCCAAATGCTTAATACGAATTTCATTTCAATAATTAACGGTAATGAAAGAGCATATAGTAGGTAAAATGAAAAACGAGTACTTCGGTATAATAACGAGATCATCCCTCCTATTGAATCTTGAGCATATAATTTTATTAACTGAGGGTTTACAGCAGTTTGAAAACTAGCAACAAATCGAGATACCGCACCATTCACTTGCTCGGCTATACCTTTAGCTGCATTTATTGTAGGTCCCCAAAAAGCATTTAATATTAAATTTACACCCGGCCCTGTAAGAGTCCATGCAACTTCACTTAGCATGTTCCAACCTGAAAAGCTTATAAGTTCGTTAAACAGTTTTCGGTTGCGTATGAACTTGATTTTGGCTTCATCAAATTTTTTCAAACAATACACCCTATATGCCAACAAGATACTTATAGTTACAATCATAATTAGTATCCCATATAACTTAAGCTTGTCAAAAGTTCCTATCGCAAGAAAATAAACTATCAGTAATTTCAACGCAGCTTCTAGAATTGATAAATATGCATATATGTCCATCTTCTCTTTTGCTATTATCATCGCGTTATATGGTACTTGCATGATAGTAAAAAGAGTTGTTAACAATGAACATTGAAAAACCCAATTTGCAGCATTGATTCTGTAATGCGGAATATTCATATGTGTATTCAAATACCATAAACCGCATATTTCCATTATAATAAAAACAGCTATAGCTATGATTATATGAACAAGTATTGAAACATTGAAAATGAGATTTACTTTCACTTTATCGTTTTTGCCAATTTCGTAGGAAAGATAGCGTTGGACAGAATTACTCATGCATCCGCTTAAAAAGCCAAGCATTGCAACGACACCTCCTACTACATTATAGATACCATAATCTGTAACTCCTAACTTATCTAGAACGACTCTATTAGTATAGAGAGAAATTGCCATTAACAAAAGCATACGGAAGTATAAAAACAGCGTATTCTTTGCAATCCTTTTGTTATTTGATATCATGTCTGACATGTATAATGTTTATCGCTTAATAATTAGGAGTTATCGTTAATTGTTTTCAACCTGAGTGAAGCAGCGGTCAATACCTTCAACCTTTGCGTTCGACACATAAACCATTTTATATTTATATCCAAGTATCTGTCACCTGCGTTCATATCGTATGAAGGACAAATCGTTGGATGATAAAACTTACATTCTACAACAATGACGTCATCACCTCCGATACAATAGATTCTACCGCAGCTTTACATGACGTTGAGGCCACACTATATGCAAGCGACCTGAATGATTTCTTCAGCATGTTGCGTTTTGGTTTAGTCTCTGAAAGTTCAGATTTAATGTCGATTATATCTTGAGCAATCTCATCATGTTCTTCATCATTTTCTCTTATAATCCTGTCAATGTTATCGGTCAGTGACAGGAGCCTTGCAATCACTTCTGGCGACAAGGAATTGTCCGCATTCGCGGCAATCGTTGAATGTTGGGCCTCTATAACACCTGAACCTGTCTGGATTATTCCGGCTGTGAAATTAGTTGTTATCACTTGATGGATTTCTTCTTTTGTTGCTGGAGACTTTAGGTCTATTTCACCATCGAATACGGTATTATTCAAGTTTATAAACAGGTCGATGATTTTGCTTTGGACATTGTCTATGATAATTTGAAATGCAGAAGGTGGTATTACTTTATGGGCGTTTTGTATTTGTGCTTCACCAAGTATCTTTTGCACTTGTATTCGCTCGTATGGAGAGAGCGATACGACTACTTCTTCCGGTTTTGGATGCTTGGAATAGTTTATGATCGCCGGTATGGTGTCATCAAACTTAATTGTCATTATCTTCTCATACTCTTCAGCGCCTAAATTTGATACAGGTACACTTTGTCCAGTTACTTGCAAGATTCCAAATCCTTGCGGTGCGATATAAGTTGCCTTGATGTCTGCTGCTTGCGTTACTCGATAATCAGGATGTTCTTTACCCTTATATCCAGTAATGAACTCATTGTTGTACCATTCTTTAAGTTTATCATCGCCTAAAAGTCTGACGATTATCTGAATCTTTGTAGATACATCCTTCAATGACTTGTTATTGCCCAAGTCCAATAATACTTCTTCTATGAGTTTCTTCGTGTCCATTTATGTTTGATTCTGGATAGCCATTTAATGTTTTCTATGCCAGCAAAGCAGAGAGCGCTCTCTTTACAAGAGCTTCATTTCATCCTACGACTTTGGCACAATCAATAGAGCTGTCCATACATCGCCCGTTGCATATCACATAGCTGAGTGAACCATATGTGTCAGATCCTGTGGTAGCAAATTGCACTTGGAAGTTTTCTTATATAGATAGTAAGGATAAGGCACTTACACCTCGGAAAACACAAAGTCGAAGCAATCTGGACGCATACAATTGGTGCAATACCATCGTCACATCAGAATGCTTAAAATAATATTATTTCTCCTGATCTTTTGATTTCTCTTTCAGATCTTTTTTTATAATATTTTTGCCTGTGACAAACAGCCCGACCAAAACAACCATAGTGATGGAAAGGAAACTTGCCGCAAATGTCGTCATGTCAAAACTTGCCGCAAAAAATATCGCTACTCCTATACACAAGAGTATTGCAATAAATCCAAATATTTGGCCTCTTTTGCTTTGGTCAATTTGGCCGCCAATGGCTTTTTTCTCAAGTGACATTCTATGATCTTGCTGTTTTTCAGCCATCTTAATGATTCTGTCTGCAGCGCCAGACTGGATTTCTTCGTAACGCGCAAGCGCTTCTGGCGGTGGAATCGGGCCTGAAAACACCTCGCTGCGAATTACCATTAATGCTTCTTTGACTTCCTTCTTCTTGTTTTCTGGAACTGCATTAAGGATTACTTCATCCGGACAATCACTGTCGTGCAGTTCTTCTATATGTGTTACTTTGTTTGGAATAGTTTCACTCATAGCACCAGTATGTTTATTATTTATATGAACTTAAGGCAGAATAAATGTCCTGACCAATAACTCCAAAGTCAGATTCAATGGCCGTCTTATCTGCTTGCATTTCAGAGTTGGAGCCATTAAAGGTATAGTACGGCGCGAAGATACTCATGATGCTTCCCATCCCCAAGAGATATGATCCCTTAGAGAAAAGATAGTCTGTTCTATAAAATGACTTTTTCATTTTCATGTGTGTTTGTTGCAAATATACAAATTTTATGCAATTCTCGCGAAGTCTTTGAATATAGTTGGATTACGTTCTGGCAAAAATAGTAAAAACCAGTTCCAAGCCTAATACTTCCTCCAAACCATCTTATTAACCACGCCCACGTAACTCTGGATTATCTTCACGACTTTCGTGCTGACGTTTTCGTCGGTGTAGTCTGGAACCGGTGTGCCGTAGTCGCCGTTTTTGACCAGTTCTACTGCAGTCTCCACTGACTGGAGCAGTCCCTTGGTGTCGATGCCGGAGAGAATGAATCCGGCTTTGTCGAGAGATTCCGGACGCTCTGTGGAGGTGCGGATGCAGATGGCAGGGAACGGATGGCCTACGCTGGTGAAGAATGAACTTTCTTCAGGGAGGGTACCGGAGTCGCTGACCACTGCAAATGCATTCATCTGGAGGCAGTTGTAGTCGTGGAATCCAAGAGGCTCGTGCTGGATGACACGCGGGTCTAGCTTGAATCCGCTGGATGCCAGTCTGTTGCGGCTGCGTGGGTGGCAGCTGTAGAGAATAGGCATGTCGTATTTCTCTGCCAGTTTGTTGATGGCATTGAAAAGGCTGAGGAAGTTCTTTTCCGTGTCGATGTTTTCCTCACGGTGAGCACTTAACAGGATGTATTTGCCTTTCTCCAGACCGAGACGTTTGTGGACATCACTTGCCTCGATTTCGGCGAGATTGTTATGAAGCACCTCGGCCATAGGGGAGCCTGTGACATAGGTGCGCTCCTTTGGTAGGCCGCAGTCTGCAAGGTAGCGGCGTGCATGCTCGGAATATGCCAGGTTCACATCGGAGATGATATCTACGATGCGGCGATTGGTCTCCTCTGGAAGACACTCGTCCTTGCAGCGGTTACCGGCCTCCATGTGGAAAATCGGAATGTGAAGACGTTTTGCACCAATGACTGAGAGACAGCTGTTCGTGTCACCGAGAACCAGCACTGCGTCCGGCTTGGTCTGGGCGAAAAGCTTGTATGAACAGTTGATGATGTTGCCGCATGTCGCGCCGAGGTCGTCGCCGACTGCATCCATATAGACTTCAGGTTCAGCGAGTTTGAGGTCCCTGAAGAAGATGCCGTTCAGATTGTAGTCGTAGTTCTGGCCTGTATGTGCGAGAATGACATCGAAATATTTGCGGCATTTGGTGATGACCGCTGCCAAACGGATAATCTCAGGGCGCGTACCTACTACGATACAGAGCTTGAGTTTGCCGTTCTCCTTCCAATGAATATCTGAATAATCGAATTTAGGTGTCTTTTCCATTTTTTTATTTCTCCACTTTATCGAAATATGTGTCAGGTCTTTCAGTATTGAAGACTTCGTTGCAATACATTACGGTCACGAGGTCTTCGGTCTCGGAAAGATTGATGATGTTGTGAGTGTAGCCCGGGAGCATGATGACAGACTGGATCTTGTCACCGCTTACTTCGTAGTTCAGGACTTCATCCGTACCTTCTTTGCGCATCTGGATGAGCCCATGGCCGGAAACCACGATGAACTGCTCCCATTTCGAGTTGTGCCAATGCTCTCCTTTCGTGATGCCAGGCTTGGAAATGTTGATACTTACCTGACCGCAATTCAGCGTGTGTACCAGCTCGGTAAAAGAACCGCGCTGATCCACGTTCATCTTGAGATCGAAGATTGCCTTCTCTTTCGGGATGTAACTCAGGAAAGTGGACATCAGGCGATAACGCAGACCATCTTGCGGCATTTCGAGAGCCGTCGAAGGTCCTTCCGCAGAATCCGGCACGGCACGCACTGCTCGTGCACATTCATATATGGTATCAACGATTTCTCCAAGCGTAGTCTTGTGAGTGACAGGACAATAGCAATAACGTCCTTCAGCAGATGGCAGTACGTCAAGTCCCTCGAATTCGCAGTGATGCTCCTGACCTTTGAGCGCGCAAATCATCTCCTCGACAAGATCGTCGATATAGAGGATTTCCATCTGGACGCTCCGGTCATTGACCTGGATAGGGAGGTCATTGGCGATATTGTTGCAGAACGTGGCGATGGCCGAATTGTAGTTCGGGCGGCACCATTTTCCGTAAAGGTTCGGGAAACGGTAGACGAGCACTTTCGCACCGGTCTCCTTGCCGTATTCGAGGAAAAGATCCTCGCCGGCTTTCTTGCTCCTGCCGTATTCGCTGTTTCCGAAACGTCCTGTCAATGAGGCTTGTTGTGAACTGGAAAGCATCACAGGACATGTGTTGTGGTGCTTTTTCAATGTGTCGAGCAATGTGGATGCGAAACCGAAATTGCCCTTCATGAACTCGTCATTGTCCTTCGGCCGGTTCACGCCCGCGAGGTTGAAGACGAAATCGCACTCGCCGCACCAGCTGTCCAGCTGCTCTGGAGTCGAATCAATGTCGTATTCAAATACTTCATCGACCTGTAGGTCTCCATAGCAGCGGGCCTTGCCTTCTTTTATGTTGTTCAGTTGGCAGCAAAGGTTCTTGCCTACGAATCCTTTGGCGCCGGTAACCAGAATCTTCATTATTTCGCGAGATTTTCAACTCCGTTCAATTCGTTCTGGATATATTCCAGAGCACCGATTTTGGCGATTGTTTCTTCCAAGTTCAGACGGTATGTGTTGTCAGAATTGAACTCCTCGATGGTAGCGCGCTTTACATCACCCTTGGTGAAGTACTGGTCGTAGTTCAGGTCGCGGTTATCTGCCGGAACACGATAGAAGTTGCCCATATCCTCGGCTTTGGCGCATTCTTCCTTGGTAAGGAGTGTCTCGTACATCTTCTCGCCGTGACGGATACCGATGACCTTGATGTCCTCTTTCTTGCCGCCGAAAAGGTCGCAGACAGCTTCTGCCTGTGTCTGGATGGTGCATGCCGGAGCTTTCTGAACGAGAATATCGCCATTGTGGCCATGCTCAAATGCGAAAAGTACCAGGTCCACAGCCTCTTCGAGGGACATGATGAAACGTGTCATCTTAGGCTCCGTAAGAGTGATAGGGTTTCCGCTGCGGATCTGCTCGATCCAAAGAGGAATCACTGAACCGCGTGAGCACATGACATTGCCATAACGTGTGCAGCAGATCTTGGTATTGCGGGAGTTACGGCTCTTGGCTACGGCGATTTTCTCTTCGATGGCTTTGGTGATGCCCATTGCATTGATCGGATATGCTGCCTTGTCGGTAGAGAGACAGATGACCGCTCCGACATTGTTTTCGATAGCTGCCGTAAGAACATTGTCAGTGCCTATCACATTGGTCTTCACTGCTTCCATCGGGAAAAATTCGCAGCTAGGGACCTGCTTGAGTGCGGCTGCATGGAAGATGTAATCTGTGCCTGGCATCGCCGAGCGCACGCTTTCCAGACTTCTGACATCGCCGATGTAGAATTTTATCTTGTGTGCAACGTCAGGGAATTTCGCCTGATACTCGTGGCGCATGTCGTCCTGTTTCTTCTCGTCGCGTGAGAAAATCCTGATCTCAGCAATGTCTGTTCTGAGAAAACGCTTCAATACTGCGTTTCCGAAACTACCGGTACCTCCGGTAATCATAAGGGTTTTACCTGCAAAAATGCTCATGATATTGTTATAATTTATTTGTTAAATTTCTATTCATTTTCTTCTCCTCATAATGCCATCCATACCACTCCTCAAACCTTCTCAATCCCTCTCGCAGTTGTGTGCTGAGTTTGAAGCCAAAGTCCTGCTCGAACGGTGTAGTATCTGGCATATGACTGGGACATTTCCTATCCGCATATACACTAGTTCCTAGTTAGACTCTTTGGACTTGAAATCGTAGTCAGACAGCAGGACGTCGGCATAAACGAGTTTGGGATTGTCGTTTAATGTTTTCAATCTGAACGAAGCAGCAGACAATCCCTTCCTTCTCTGCGTCCGACTCATCAAAATTTCAATTTTATATCTGTTTCCGGTTGTTTCGACCGGATTTTTTGTCTGTTTCTCATGGCGAGAATGCAGCTCCCCCACAAGAGCTCCGCATTTACGGCAAGTTTTCGTGTCAGGCAGCCGCCAAACGCGCCCTTTGCTTTAGCCTGCCCGCCAACTGCCACCACTTTGCCGTATGGATACTGTAATATGCAACATGCAGATTAATTTTGCGATCCCCCCAATTTCTCACTTTCGACAGTTGTTGGGGGATTTCTTTTCCCTTTTTCAAAGTTGTGAAATTCCTATCACTTTATCAATCCGTTGCGTAATTATTAAGCATTTCGCTACAGCCCCAAGATAATTCTGTATGCTGGTAAAAATGCGTCTTGAGAATAAATGTATTCAGATATAAACTACAAGTTTAATACAAATCTATTCTATTGGATCAAGTTCGTAGGTTTCAGCAAAGGCATTGTATGCATTCTTAAGTTCATCTTGGAATACATTTACCTCATCTCGATGAGTCTTTGCCCACAACGAGATTGCTTTATTTCTTGTTTTTCCCCATAAAGGCAATTGGCTTTGAAACCAAGCCTTAGCTTTCTTTCTATCTGATTGTATTTCTTCTATAGTACAGTCTTTAAAGCAGACATAACGGCTATAGTCATTATTAACACTCGCCCAGAAAGCGTCAACATCTCGAACCTCATCAAGCAGGTATTCAGCGAGTTCACGCTCTGGAGATTTAGTTCCTGGCAAGCATAACACATTCTTTGGTGTTCCGATCTTAGACAAATTCATTTTATTCACTTTATTGAGTGAATCCCCATCTAAAATGACGCAACACTGCGGAAACAGAAATGGTGTTATCTTCTTCTTGATTAGTTCAATATAGTTGTCGCACCCCAAAGTGCTTTTTTCAAAATTAAATCGTGAACGCCATTTATTTGGTATCAAATTCTTGGCGAAGATGGTTCCTTCTTCATCTTCAGTGTAAACCGTAAGTTTCTTTGGAGTGCTATTGCCGATTGAGACATTCAGCCTATTTTTGATTGTCTGGAAGTCCTTGATGTTTGTTAGCTTAACATGTTCATCTTCCTTTTCAAGATATAGAACTTGAATCTGATTTTTTGAGTTGACATGTTTCTGGCTTTCCTGATACTGTTTGCAAGCTTCTTCAAGCAAAGAAAGAGAGTGAGTCGTAAAGATGACTTGGATGTTATATTTGGCAGAGTAATGACGAAGAACTTCAAATAGTTTTATTTGCGAAGCCGGATATAATGCACTATCAAGTTCATCAATTGCGAGTATCCCTCCTTTGTATGCCTCTCTGTATTTGTCATGAAGTCGCTTAAAAGAGAGCAAAGCAAGAACAATTTTGCCAAGGTTATCTTGCCCAGCAGAATTCAGACGCCAGTCATATAAGTCCGTATTGACGCCCAACGTATTTTTGCTTGTGCTTTCTATATATTTTGGGGTATCAAGTTTGTCCAAGGATATCAGAATCTTCTTATGAAGAGTTTTGAACTCCGCTATTTCCTGTGCAGATAATTTAACAGTGTCACTTTCTTTGAGTTTTGTATCTTCGCCGATGGGGAGGAGACGTTTTAGGCTAAGGTATATAACAGGATATTGCAGATAACCGGAACCTTTATCTCTGTCACCTTTTCGCCAGAAACGAATGTTATCACTGTCACGTGGCATACTTTCTATAGTGAATGGGGCATTCCCATCAACATAAATAGTCCACTCATGAGTCTTAGGTTTATCAAACTCAGGAGAGAATTTGAACTTATCAGCAAAAGCAGATTTATAATTGCCACCACATAACGGAGTCTCTCCTTTCATCGGGTTTTCATCATCTGTGATAGAAAATGGCTGGGATAGTATTCCGAGAAGGACTGTCTTCTGCGTACCATTTCGTCCAGCAATAACCGTCACCTGAGATCCCAACTCACAATCAATATCTTGGAAACCTCTAAATCTTTCAATATGTAGTTTTTGTATCATTTGATTTATGGTTTAAATCTTGTCAATTATCTTTGTGGTGCGAATAGTTACAATACGGATTATTGAACGACATAGTGCTCATAAAACGAATTCGCATTGGACTGATTCTATATTTTATTCGTTGTCGAATCGGATTATCCGAAACGTAAAGCAGTGTAGTTTTTCAGAGTTGTAAAGCGTCATTACAAGGAAAGACCTTATCTCTCCAGATTTCGGACGAATTATAGATTTATGGTGTCTGAAAACACAAAAAATTCGTTTGTGCTTCGTTTAGTTTGCAAACTATAATTTAATGTATGAATACTGGAATTGAATCCAGCATACAAATCTCTTATCTCTTGCACATCGTCATATGAAATCATCCAGTTTAAGCCACGAAGTTCGGACATTAAATTTCTCAACTCTTCATGGTCCTTATTCGTATAGTAATTAAGATATAATGATTTGCCTTTAACAAAGTAGGGTGGGTCCAAATACAAAAAAGAATCTTGTCTTTGCAATCTTTGACGCTGGTTATTTATAAACTCTAAAGTATCTTCATTATAAACTTCTATATTGTCTCTTCTATCTGCAATATTTTTTATGCGTTTGATTAAATTAGTTTTGTTAAAACGACAATCAATTTTATATTGCCCTTTTTGTTCAAAACCGCCTATAGGACCTGCTTTAGTTATGATACCTGAACGGTTACACCTATTTAGAAAAAATGTTGAAAACCCGATTTCTAACATCGAATGGTTCTGTGGTTCATTATAGACATCACGTTGATGATACCATGATTCCATGTTTGTGGGTGTTGTCTCTAACAGTTGGATGAACTCATCAGTCTGTTCTAAAATAGATCTCCAAAAGGAATAAATATGGGAATCGGCATCATTTAAAACAACTTGATTAACGACATTAGTAAACAATAAATTTAGAGCTGCGCCTGCACCTCCTGCGAACAATTCAAAATATGAACAATGTTCAATTCCTAAATTTTGGATAATTGTTCTCAAATAGGGGGTTAAGTTAGCCTTACCACCAGGATATCTTAATGGACTATAATTACTCATAGGACAATGCGCCTAATTGATAATTCGAATTTACAAATAAAATTATCAACAATTTAAACTAGCTATACCGCGACAATCTATAAACGAGACCTAATACAAATTAGTAACAACCGATGGAAGAATCTAAATATTGGGAACTTCTGTTATATCCAATAACCGTTGAAACAGCGGGAATAAATTGTCCCACAATCTATTTAAGAACTTTCTATCCAAGTAAGATGTGTCTTTTCCGTGAACATATCCATTTAAAACATCCAAGCTAAACTCGGACTTTACATCAGTCAATCGATTTATTCTTGTCGCTAAGTCAGTGCCTTTAAAGCCTTTTTGATCAGCTAGAAAAGTGAGTCTCCTATTTAGTTCAATGTTTTTCAGTGAATTCTTATATCTCGTGCATATTTCAGTCTCTAATCCTTCTGCACTTATGTAATCAAGAACTGCCAAATCTAGAAACACACGAATGGAGACTGCCGCAACATTGATATACTTTTGCGTCGGTAATTCTTTTAGTTCCTTGAATAGATGGTCAAGACGATAATTGTCATTATTGATGTTGTAGCAAGGTTGAATCAAATGTAATCGTTCAGGATTTCCTTTCTTTTCGGACTTTTTATTCGCAGAAGGGCTAGACGAAACCGAGGATGCATTCTGTGCTTGCATTTTTCCATTCACGGAAAATGGATCGGATGACTCGGTGTTCACCTTTGGCAGCACCTCAAGTATTTTGTCGATGCTCGTCGTAATTGTACGAGTATCTATCTTGATTTCCGGATCTGATGAGACAATATTCTTTATCAAACTTGCATATGCCTCAAGAAAACTCTTACGGTTTTCAATGTTAACTGAAGTCCCTTCAAATGTGATGCCCCATTCCTTTCTAACTTGCGCGGACTCGAAGAAACGCTCAAGAATGGTCATAGGGAACTGATGAGAAGTTGCCGCTTTGTATTCGTCATCTGAAAGTATCTTCTTCACTTCGGGCTCTTTTACCAGACTAATCAGTTTAATGTCTCGTATAAAAGCATCAATTTCACCTCTGCCCATGTTTGTTTTTTGCATGAGCATGTCGTAGTTCTCACCATATTTCACATATAGAGATTCTATCCATCTTTGCTGTTGAAGACGAGACCATTTTCGTTGAAGAGTAGCGATGCTATTACGTTGGTTAATATACCATTCTGCATCATCGAGTGTCGGAGCAATGTTGACAGGTATTTTTTCTACACGAGTCCATTGTTTTGCATAAGTACGTATAGAAGCGCGAATCTTTTTAGGGGCACGAGATGGATCCCTCAGAAGTTTAAGTGCTAAGATTCGACGGTTGCCTTCTGCAACGTAATACTTATTGTTGTAAGTGTCTTGCCAAACCACTATTGGCTCTGCTGGAATAAATCCATTGATGGCAATAGATTTAACAAGATCCAGAAAGTTACGTCGATCGTTTTCGTCTTCTGTTATGTCCTCAACAAAATCAGCAAGCGTGATATGCTTTTCGTCTGGGTTAAGACGAGGGTTCTCATTCCAAAGTCGTAGATTGTCGATGGAACGTAGATAGCGTTTGTTGAACCAATCAGTATTTGGCATATTCTTCAGATTTTTAATGAATTGTGGTTATTAGTTTCATTAGTTGCAAGTGGCTAGATATTAAATCGAATTTGCCGTTCAATATTTATTCGACCCAATCGAAGCCCTCACAACTTATCCTCCTGTCCATTCTTTACACTGCGGAGATCGCAATTGAAATTTTTACGAAAATCTTGTTTGGCCTTCTCCATATCGCTATTCGCTTTGTTTGACGGATAGGAATTGGCTAC
>OCHN01001028.1_pt1 | contig 25044 bp, 26 predicted proteins | sample 1538911 | NCBI WGS metagenome assembly OCHN01 (sample SAMN04571736, study PRJEB22368) | human gut metagenome | biome: human gut; material: stool | host: Homo sapiens | place: Luxembourg | collected 2013-01-11 | reverse complement strand
GATACGTTAGTCCGGAATTTACGCCTATGGAGAGTACAAGAACTTGTGAGTAGATTGATATTTATATCATCAAAAGCATGCTCGTTGAAATAGGAATGAAACATAGAAGTTTATAACTTTTTATAAGTTTTCAGTAACGGTATTAGCGGTGAGAGTTCCAATGTGGAAACATATTTACTATTTTGTTCCTCCTTGCCCTAAATGCGGAAGCAGAAAGACAGGAAGATATATTCGCTCTCCGTTGACGGGTGAAGGTTATACAAAAGAGGCATCCCTTAAGAATGGTGAACTGGTGCGATTTTCTTTTGAGGTACCAGTGAATAATGGTTATTGTATGTCATGTGGTTACGAATGGCCTGTTCGTGTCGAAACGAAATTGTGGTCGTATACAAAAATCCGCGAGGAACAGATAGCCAGAGGAACAGACATATTATATGAAAAAATCCTTAGCAAGAAAACAAAAAGCAAATGGGACGTTGGACGATATTTCCATGAACGATATAGAAATATAGAAGAAGTGGAAAACCAAAAAGAAAAAGATTGTGTTTACGAACCTGAGATTATTGACTCCAGAAAGCGAGATAAAATCGAACTGCTTTATGCAGATGAAACCTTGATCGAACAGGTACGGAACGTTCAACGAGTCTAAACCATGTGGTTTTACGGATGTTAATTTATCAAAAGCGAATTTATAAAGGAGCGAAATATGAGAAACATAGGAAGATGGTTACAGATTGCTGAAACGGCAGAAAAAATAAGAAGAACAGATGATACCGGTTATGCGGTTTCAGTGCTGAGCATGAGTACAATGGCATTGGTTCATTCTGGATATCCGTATGTAAAAACGGAAAACGATTTTATAATGGAGTTAAATGGTAAGGAAGTGAACATATCAAAGCAACCCGCATACGTAGAGACGGAGGCAATTCTGAAGCTTAAGGAAGAACATGCCGTTCTTGTTAATGAAAATAAGAAATTAAAAAGAATGTTGAAGATCATGCTGGCTGAAAATGACCCGCTGGATGCAGAGAATTATGAAGAGCCACTGATCAAACTGGGAGCATGTGATGAAACCAACGACACAGCTGTAGATTATTCAAGAATGGAAGCAGACGATACGGACTTAGAAGATGTTGAAGATCCTGCTGACACATGCATGGAAGAGGAGCCAACTGCTGCCGTATCAGAGGACACAGGGATTACAGAGAAAGAATCTGCAAGCACGGAAGAGAGTACTAAGCCGGAGAAAACACATATTGCTATTGGCACGGAAGAAGATAGAGCAAGCACGGAATTAAACCTCGAAGAAGCCGAGACAGAACCTTACCTTGATGAAACGATCATAGATGATGTTTATGATGAAAGCGATGAGAAAAATAATGATACAGTTGAAGATATAACGGAAGTAGAAGAGAAACAAAAAGGGAAGGAAACACAGGAAGCGAAGACAGAAGAAAAAGCGGAAGGCAGCAACTCCGTGCCTGTATCAACTATAGGTAGGAAAGAAACAAAAAGCGATGATATGGCAGGATACAAAGAGTCCATGGATCTGAGCGAACTTGCGTTATCTTATTGTGCCATGGAGTTGCGCCAGATGAATTCAAGTACCGTTGTAACACTGGAAATGGTTATTTCTCCCCTCTCCATGAAGGAAGGAAAATCGGACATTATCGTTTGGGCAAGTGATGGTGCAAATCAAAAGTATTATGTGTCAGACGAAAGGAAAGGCGTGTTAGTATCTTTTGGTTCCGTCGGAGTGATCGTAGACGGAAGTGTTGTAGGCGGCAAATTCCAGACAAAGTTCAAACTGCCAAGACAATTAAAAAAATTGGGAGTCACAATTGATGTGAAGGAAACAATGTTTAACGGAACCGGCCATAACATGATCTGTGAAGATGAAGTAGCTGTTCATGTAGTTCCTCTTTCTGATAAAAACCGGTCTGATGGGATGGCTGATTTTGTCTATGCTATTCTGGTGAATGGGGAAGTGACCGTCCTTGGAGACAGTTTTGACAAAACGGAAGTTCACTTCGACTTTCGTGGAATCGAACATCGGTTACTGGCCAAATGGGCGGATAAAAGATTATATACAGCAGTAAAACCGGTATAACCAACAGAAAAGATAGGGATGTTCAAATGTCAGAAAAAGCCACATTAATGAATAAAAATACTCCCATATTGGAAATAGAAATAGAAAATTCATCTATTATGAATTTCTATAATGTCTTAAGCCATGACATGCTGCCCATCCAGTTACAGGATAACATAAAGTCCCAATCAATCAACCAATGGTTTCAAAGCAGGTTATTGCCAGATAAAAGAGAAGGAATGAAAGAAGCACGAATGCAGTTTCGATTTTTCGACAAGGAAAAATATTTCTTTTCTTTATCGGATCAATATTGGGTACGTTACAAGGATTCAGACACATGGGAAAAATATAATTTCTTTACTAACAAGTATTCAAATGAGGTAGGAAAAATTTTTTTTGAACCATGGAACGTAAAAAAAGATGAATTAAAATATCCAAGCCCGGATAGAACAACAAATGGTGTCTTACGAAAACGCTGGATACAAGATGAAACGATGCAATCCTATCTTATAAAACAAGGTAGTAAAAAATACCACCAGGAGCCACTAAGTGAAGTCATGGCATCTATGATGTTAAAACAAATGGGAATGCTTCCATTTGTCGAATACAGCCTGGTAGTGGATGGGTTGAGTTTCTGTTCAAAGTGCAGGAATTTTGTAACGGAAGATACGGAATTTGTACCAGCCATAGCAATCTACAATAAACGCACAAAAGAAGATAGCATAAGTAAATATGAGCATTTTCTATCCATGTGCGACCTGTACCATATAAAGGAAGCGGAAACATTCATGGAGAAGATGATCCTAGTTGATTATGTCATATGCAATACGGACAGACACTTTGGAAACTTTGGTTTCTTGCGAAGTGCTATTACCGGGGAAATATTGGGTTTTGCACCATTGTTCGACTTTGGATCTGCATATTGGGGGACCACAAATGATGTGGAGCGAAAAAGTAGCAGACATTTTGCCGAAGAAGAAGCCTTGCTTGTTGCTAAGGCAGCAGGAGATGGCCGGCTTCAAGTTGCAAAGTCCGGACGAGCCATGATGGATCTTTTAAAGGCATATCCAATAATTACAAATAAAAAGAAAAATGCAATTCAGAATCTGATCAATGAAGTGGATCAAGATATCGCAAAGTTTGCGACAGCTCAATCAAAAAAAGACGATAGAGATGATGAAGGAAACGCTTTTGAAGATCTGGATGAAATGTTTAATGAACACAAGAAGCCAGATGAAAGAAAATCCACGAGCCAGGAAACTAGATCCACTGCAACAGAAGCAGCTTTTGCAGGTAAAGGAGACATGCCAAAGCTACAGATGGATATGGATAATCTTATGATTAACTAGTGATGTTTCTCCTATGGCTAATGTTGCAACTGTGTGGCAGTTAATCATCGAAAGAGGAAAGAGAAGGTAAATGTATTGAATAAGTTTAGCAAAAAGGAATCTGAATTCTGCAAGGGAATAGGTATTTTAATGATGATATTTCATCACCTGTTTTACAAGGCAGAAAATTATCAGGAATATGTTATAAACTTTTCCCCTTTTACGGAAGAAAGAATAAATTTTTTTGCGCTTTTATGTAAAGTATGCGTTGCAATATTTGTATTTATCAGCGGATATGGTATTGCGGCTTCCTACCGGAAGGAATTCAGCACACATACTCCGAATGCGGGAAAAATAACAGACTTTATTAAGAAACGTATCATGAAACTATATTCCTTATATTGGTTTGTTTTTGTGCTTACTGTTTTATGCCAGCCACTAGGTCGTACCATTTCGGAAGCCTATGGTCCGGAGCTGAAGAGCCAGGCTGTATATTTCTTACTGGATTTTCTGGGTTTATCCTATATGTTTGGAACTCCTACCTTGAATCCGACCTGGTGGTACATTACGCTGGCACTCTTGATTATTGTCAGTGTCCCCCTGATTGAGATCTTATATAAAAAAGTGGGGGTCTTTCCGGCAATAGCAGCAGTAATGGGCATTCTGTTTCTGTTTAGTGCATCCAATGCCAACACATTCTACATTTTTTCAATTTTAATTGGTGCTGGTTGTTGTGAGGGAGCTTTTTTCGAAAAATTAGATGCAGATTTTCACAAAATAAAGTATGGAAAAATCTTGAAATGTATCATTGAAATTGTATGTTTACTGATTGGTGTATCATTGAGAACAAACTATAATTACTATGGAATCATCGACGGGATCATTGTCGTGTGCCTGGCAGCACTGACTGGGGATTTGTTGATAAAAATACCTGTCGTTTCTAATAGTATGCGGATCCTTGGGAGACATTCAGGTAACATGTTCCTTGTACACAATCAGATTTATTCCTACTATTTCGTAAGTTTGATATATGGATGCAAACATTGGATATTGATATTATTAATGTTAGTATTGACGTCCTTTGTGACATCGGTAGTAATAGAAAAAACGAAAAAATTAGTACATTACTCTAAGTTATTCAGTGTGTAGAAACACTTGCTTTAGCCATGAATGATGGCTTTGGCATCCTCCCGCGGCTGAAGCGGTGGTTTTTCAGGACGTTATATTTTTGCGATTTGTTAAGAGAACAGTATTACGGTACTATTCTCTTTTTTTATTTACAGGAAATTGCTTTCATGCAAATTAAAAAACTCTCCACGAGGATGCACACTACGGCGTATAAGGTAGATGTCGCAAGCGACCGCCACAGGCGCGAGAATGTGCAAGTCCATTCTTCGGTTTGAAAACCTGGAATTTTAGCATCTATTCCGATAAAGGTGTTGTTTAAAAAAAGTGCAATTTTTTCACATTTTTTCAATAATTACATATAAATGTGTGTAATTCGTGTGTATGTGTATGTTATACTCATGATATTAAGAATATCATCTTATCCGGATGAAAAAAACAACATTGTAATAATCTATTGTAAAAAATGGTTGATTTTTACAATAATTAATGATATAGTAATATAAACAAAGGGAGGTATCTATGAAGACGAGATGGCATATGTCCTGTTGTATTATTTTTAGCACCCGTAATCATCTGAAATTTTTTTCGGATAAATCTAACCCTACGGTGCTGAAAACTCTTACACGGACGGTTATAGAAAATGACGCTCAGCTTCTTGATTATTCATATGGTGTGCTTAATCCAGTCACAAAAAAAATACAGTTTAAAGAGTGTTCGCTGAAAATCACATTATTAATCAACGGAAATCATGGACCGGAAGAGATATATTCGAAGTTAAGAGTGGCATTATGGAATGAATTGCAGGAACAGGTTCCGAATATCCGAACAAATCCATTACAACGTAATTGTTGTATCGCAGATGTTCTGACTTATACGGAAGAGGAGGCATTCGGTTATATTCAGTCTCACGACTGGAGGATAAAACAGAAAAACAGTTAAGAATAAAGCTTTAAACAGGAAGTAACGGATGTCTGATGATAATGCATACGATTATCAGGGATCAAGAGAAGTTTTTGTTACATAAGAAATGAGGGATTTTATGGAACAGCAGAAAAAGAAATACACAAGTGAAGAAAGAAAAGAAATAATCAAAAAAATCGAGAAGATCACAGAACGGCCATATAAAGATTTTTACCTGTTTGCAGCGGAATGGCTTAAAGGGTATGGAAAAGATGCATGTCTTTTATATAGTGATAACGCTGGTTTTGAAAATGATAACGATTTTGCATATGCTGTAACAGATGAGGAAGAAAGAGAAGAAGACGCATTCTATGCTGAGGAAGATTCCGAATTCAATGAAGAAGACAATTTCATGTATAATCAGGAAGAAAAAACAAGTTTAACTTCAAAAGCAGCCAACACATATGCATATGAAGACTCAGATGTCTTAAAATCATTGGATGATGATGCTACAGCAATGATCACAGATATTTTTCAGCATGACGAACCGGAACTGCAACAAAATGCTGTTATGATTGTAATGGTTGCGTTGCGCTATTATATAAGAAGCCGGATTATGCGTTACAAAAAATGGGATGACGATCATCGTGAAGATTATCTGAGCACAGCATATGAAGTTGTACAAACCGGGCTTCAGGAATATGACTCCACTCGTGGAAAACTGACAACATACCTGGAACCGCGGTTGCGTAAGGCGTTAGGAATCCAGTGTACAAATGACAAACAGCTTTCAAGTCGATCAAACAATGATCTTATGAAAATTATAAATAAATGCAAGGAATATGCTGCAACCCATCTGGAAAATGATAATCCTACGCCAGATATTCTATATGAAATCGCAGTTCGTGTTTTTAAGCGTAAATCCTTGAATAAACAGTCTATGATCAATGCTATCAAATGGCAGCCAGTACTTGTATCATCGAATGAAGATGAAAATCTTCTGAATAAAGTAAAAAGTACTTTTGGAAATCCAGAAGAAGAATACGAAAAGAAAGAAAGGGTTGAACGGATTAGGAAAGTTATTAATTTATTACCTCCGGTACAACGATGTGTTATCTTGTGTTGTATGCAATACCAGAAAGAAACGGATAAAGATACGCTTCCAAGTGATGTGATTTTAAAAGAAATGGTTTCCCGAACATTTCCTGGTATTACAGATACAGAGATTCAGACAGCTAAAAAGGCAGCTAAAAATACTATGGAACGGAACTATTTGAGAAAATCGTCCCGTTACGTGGAGTTTTTCCCGAAAGAGTTAGTATTATATCCGAATAAACGGATAATAGAACAAGAGGCGGCCATAATAACGGAATCTATTGAAAGATTAACCGAACCAGAACTTGAGGGATTTTTCTTTTCGTACGAAGAAGTATTAAAACAGAATCAAAAAGCTGCTTCTGAAAAAAAAGACAGAACTAGAGTAGATGAGACAAATGATGGCTTTTATCAAGGCCTCTGTATGATTAATTAAGTTCTTTTCGTCTGGCTCATCGACATACATAATCGTCTTATTGACACTGCTCAAAGCTGAAGCCAGGGATTCTTACTTCATCCATAACTGCAGTAATTTTCTCCAAAAATCTCTCCGTTGATAAAAAAGCAATCTCATCTTATGAGATTGTTTTTTTTGTATCGCATATGACAGGCATACTTATTTATAGTTTAAGGAAAGAGGAGGGATTTATAGAAGTTATGAGGTACGATATAGAAAGAATTAAGAGAGATGCCGATTGCCGAATTGTAGCAGCATCGATCGGCATGAAAGTAAACGGACAGTTTTGCGAATGTGTATCGGGAATTCATTCCGAAACACAGATCAATCATTGTTCACTAACGAAAGAGTATTACCATTGCTTTTCTTGTGGAGATGCAGGAGATGTAGTAACAATGGTAAGAAAATACTACGAGAACATATTGGCATCGCCAATATCAATAGCGGAGAGCTGCAAGATCATTGGCGATGTTCTTGGTGGCCATGAATACTACATGATAGAAGAGGAAGATAGCAGAAAACAAGTAGAGGAGCCTCCGTTCTTGAGAACAGAGTTGGAACTTTTGGGATTTGTTCAGCCAAATTACAGGGAAGATATCCTTCCTATCAAAATGGAACAGATTTATAGTAGAAGTAAGGAGTTCTACTATCAGCTGATAAGGGAGAAAGCACTATCTGAAGCAAAGCGTATAAGAATTCTTTATCAGATATTAGGTGATAGTAGGACACCAGTAAAAGATGCGCTGGTTGACAGATATAAGAAAGTAAAAGAGATATATCTGCGAGCGTGTGATCGAAGCAAAGAGGAAGCACAAAGAGAGCAAGGATAAAAAGGCACAAAACAGTGCCTTTTTTTATTTTAGAATTTTGTGCAATATTACACGGAAGTTTTTATAAAAAAATGTGTTTTTTTTCTGAAATTATAAATCGCAATGGCATACTTTTGCATGTAAGAGGTGCGGCATAGCAATTATAAGCATCTATAACTGCTTCATAAATAGGGACTCGTATGCAAAATAAATAGGAATCCCCCTCAGTTTTCCTATTCTATTTATGAAGCAGTTTAAAACTAACCAAAGGAGACAGGAAGATGGCGCGGCATAATCTTGCTTTTTTATATGGATTCGTAACTTTTGTCCAGACAAGTACACTTAAAAACGGGGAACCGTTTGTTTTAGCCTTTGTAACCGTAGCCAGAGCACAAAGGAACGCAGGTGATCATAAGGAGCATCTAAAACTGGATAACCCCGCTATTATGAGCAGGGATCCCAAAATAGTGATGGAGATGTCGAAATGGGAGGAATATGATTTCGTTGAGATAAAAGGAACAATAGCAGCCACTCCCATGGCAAAGGTCTCAAACTGTACAAACAGTAAGTGTGGTGCGAAAAATATACGGGACGGTGCGATGGTATACATCAATCCAATTTTTGCAAAGAAAAGGGTTCACTTTTCATCTCAAGAAGAGTGCATGGAGCATCTTACAGAAAACAGGGAGATTTCTAACCAGGTATTTGTACTAGGGACACTTTGTACTGATCCTAAAAAAAAATCACTGAAGGAAGGGCTTATCTTAACACAATATCAGATAGCCTTAAATCGCAAGTACCGGATTCGATCCGATCCACCGGAAAGAAGATCAGATTATCCGTGGGTAAAATCATATGGTGAAAATGCGATTCAGGATCGCACCCATTTACATATCGGTTCCGAAGTATTTATCGACGGATGCTTGCAAGCAAGAAAAGTGAATAGACATGATACATGCGATGAATGTCATGAGAATTACGATTGGGCCGACAGAGCATTAGAGATTGTTCCATTTGAAACAGAGTATGTTGCTAATTACTACACGCAAGAAGAATACGAAGCGAAAATTCAAAAAGAGCGTGAGAAAGCATCAGAGAATGTTTTAACTTCCTTATTTGGTTACGATTCCGACAATGCGGCAAGTTCATTGGATAGTAACAATGTGCCAGATGATGTTTATTCTCAAGAGGATATTGATGCCGGTATTGAATCAGAAGAATAGAATCTTGGAAAGGGTATGAAAGTGGGTATATGGTACAAGTTGTTTTTCAAAATATATTTGAAGATGTCACGATCACTATTTCTATGCCGAAGAAACTGTGTCACGGTGTTCCGTTAAGTGATGAAGAAAAAGGACTCGCTTATCAGATTCTTGGATGTTATACGACAAAAGAGTTTTTGGAAAACTGTACGATACAGCAGGTGAATCTTATGGATCACAAGAAGGGAGTGACGCGTAGATGCGAGGCATAAAATGGTATAACCGGATAGTAGAGATACTTACGTGTGTGATTGCACTTTTGGCAATCAGCATGGTTCTTCCAAAAGCATTCGGTATGAATCCATATATTGTGGAATCTGGTTCCATGGAACCAGTGATCCATACCGGTGCGGTTGCGTACATAGATTTTAAAGATACTTCTATCGAAGTAGGAGATATCGTTACTTATCAATTAGTAAATGGACAGATGGTAACGCACAGAGTCAAAGCAGTTACATCGGAAGGGTACGTTTTCAAAGGTGATGCGAATGATGCAACCGATGCTCATATCGTAACACAGGATCAAATTATTGGTACCTATAAGTTCCAAGTCCCTAATCTGGGATATCTTATTGGTAAGCTTGGAAAAAAAGGAATCGTTCTGATCATCGGATGGGTGATCGCACTAAATTTAATCGGAATAATCTTAGAACACACTTTTGGTAGCAGTTCCTCAAAAGAGGATTGTATATAAAACATAAAAGAAAGGAGAGCATATCCAAACTGCTATGATATGCGAGGAAACAAGTATGAAAAGAAACAAAATGGTCGCTACAGGAGCAATCTGTGGTCTGGTTGCAGCTATGACAATCGGAGGAACAATGGCTTATTTAACTGACTCCGAACAGACATCCAACACATTTACAGTGGGTAAAGTAAAAATCGATCTGGAAGAGCCGAAATGGGACACAACAGACGATAACAACAACAAAGTTCCGGATGTAGCAGAAAAATTAGTTCCAAACCAGGAAGTAGCCAAAAATCCACAGGTCGAGAACACCGGATCTAACAATGCGGTAGTATTTATGAAAGTAACTGTTCCTACTAAATTTGTTACAAAAGTATCCGATGATGGAACTGTAGATCCAGAGGGACGTAAGAGCCAGGAAATCATCTACTTCAAAAACGCTCGTGATGCACAGAGCAAAGAAGAAAACAACTTCGATACAAAATGGCAGGAAATCGTAGCAGAAGAAACCGCTGACACTGGAGCAACAGCTGCAAAAGATGGTGTTCGTACTTATGTATTTGGTTACAAAACAAAAGTAACACCAGGCGAAACAACCTCCACTTTGTTTGATAAGATTCAGATGAAGAATGTAATTGAAGATGAAATTCTGGATAATGTTGCAAACGATATCAAAGTAGAAGCATATGCAATCCAGGCGGAAGAAGTCCTGGACAAAACCGGTGCTGATCTGACTGACGATCTGACAGTAGATAACATGAAGACAATCTATGATATCTTCGTAAAACAGAGCACATCTTACGATGAATCCAAAGCAGCTACCACAGAACATGATTATGCTGGTGATGAAAAAGATGCAAATATCAACAATAGCAAAGATCTGCATGGTAATGACTTATAATTTGTACTAAAGTGACTGATGCTGGAAGCATTAAGATATCTTCAAATGCAAGTCAATGGATAATGGCATAATATGTCATTACAATTTAGCTTTAAAAGGCAGACAATGGACATCATCTGCCTTTTAAAGCAGATAAAGAAAGGAAAAATGGTTATGCCTAATAGAAAACTAGTTACAAAAATGGCTGCCTTCCTCTCTGCTGTAATTGTAGGAATGGGTACGGTTCCGGTATATGCTCGGTCCGAGGTATCCGTGATCAACCATGTGGGAATCGGAAATGTTAATATTGAATTAACAAAATCCAGTCTTAACGATCAGGGTGAAAAGGTGTCCTTTGACGATGAGCAGGTTGTCGTACCCGGTCAGACGGTAGATGAAATTGTAGAAGTCTCCAACCTGGCCAATGATGCATGGATCCGCATGAAAGTTACCTTCGAAGATTCCACAATCGATCAGTTGGATGATTCTCTTCTTGGTATTTCTGATAACTGGATTAAACGAGGTGAGTATTACTACTATACAAAACCCGTTGAACGGGGAGATACAACGGAATTCATGAAAGATGTCAAGATTCCATCCACATGGGATGAATCCTTATCTGACAAAAAGATGGAATTACACTTTACAGCTGATGCTGTACAGGTGAAGAATTTCACTCCGGATTTTGATTCAGATGATCCGTGGTTTGGAACTTTGATTGAAAAGAGCGTTACAGATGAGTATGTGATCCCAAATACTAAAAATGATTTATTTTCAGTATCTTACGAGGGTGGTGCAGAAGGCTTGGTAAAAGTAGGAGACGATTTCTTTTCTAACTGGGGAGATTTGATGCCAGGAGATGTTGTTTCTGATACAGTTACGGTAGCCAATAAATATGCTAAATCCGTATCCATTTATTTTAGAACTGAAACCATTGCACAGGATAAGCTCTTAAAAGAATTGAATCTTCAGATCAAGTGTGATGATACCGTTCTTTACGATGGATCCATGGACGGCGAAGTAAAAAATAAAGTAATACTTGGAACTCTGAAAAACGGAGAAACAAAGAAACTGACATATACTTTAACTGTTCCTTCTTGGCTGAATAATCCATATGCAATGAGCAAAACAGAAACAAAATGGATCTTTACTGCTGTATTACCGGACGATGCGAAAAATACGGGTTCTTATACAGGAACTGGCATTGTAAAAACCGGTGATTCAGGACTTCCGTTTTTAATTGCAGCAGCAGGAGTCATTTTCTCAGCAGGTCTAATTTTTGTTTTGATGAAAGAGAGGAAAAAGAATGAAGAAGTTTAGTAATCGCTGTATTTCACTGATTCTATCTCTTTTAATGCTTTGCACATCTATTCCGATATATACCTTTCCAGTATACGCGAAGGAAACAGAAAATGCAGTTTTAAAAATTCTTGAGGTAGAACATGGAACAGTGACCGTAAATAGCGAGGATGTCACTGGGAAGTCAATCACTGTAGCTGTTGGAGATAGTGTTACTTACCAGGTTTCGGCAGAAAGCGGATATACGATCGACTATGTAACTACATCTTATGAGGATGGAGCTTCGAAAAAAGTTCCTGTTTCAAAAAGTGAATATTCTAATACGGTAATCGTTGATCAGCCTACTAATATTGCTGTTTCAATTGTTGCCGACAAGAATTCAGATTCGAAAGCAACTGAAGATAAAAAGGATGAGGGAACAACGGTGGAAACAGCAACACCAACACCGGAACCAACACCTACAGAATCCCCTAATGGATCTGAAGCGAAAAAGGAAGCGACAAAAGACACTGCTAAAGAGCAAGCCGTAAAGGAAGATAACACTGAAAACAATGCAGACGTCACAGAAAATGAGGCTGTAAAAGGTGAACAATTTGACGACGAAGCTTTTTACCCGGAAGGTGAAGAAGATGTTCCTGATTCAGACAATGCTGAAATCTGGGGATACCTGGATCCTAATACCTCTGAGATCAGTACATATTCCTTTGATGACTATGGTCCATATGTCATAAAAAATGAACGTTTTGATGATTTTGGCGGTGTTCTTCGAATTGGATTAAAGTACGTTGTAGGTGATAATGAGAATGTGGATTCACGTGGTCAGTGGCGAAACGTATACTGCCTGAATTACTCAAAAGATTGTCCCGATGGAAAAGGGTCATTTTCCTATAAGGGCGGCTGGACGAATAGAAAAGTAGAATATGCTTTCTATTGGGGTTCTGTTTACTATGGTCAATGTTGTCGATGGTCTGCGTATTCTACCGGAAACTGGAAGCTGGACTATTTTGTTACGCAGTGGGCCATTCATATCCTGAATGGTGAAGTTTCCCTGGCAACAGTTAACAATTGGATCAATAATAGTTCTAATACTTCAGGAGCCAAATCCATAACTGTAGATCGTCTTACAAAGATGGTTAATGATGCCAATAATGGAAACATGTATGGCGGCCTTTTTGACAGTGAAGGCTGGATTGACATGACCCATGGTGCTACTTTTTCTCTGAGTGGCAATAATAATCCGGGATGGTATGAGGGTAGCGATGGATATATGTACTCCAACGCTACATACTCTTGCAGTTTTAAAACGTACAGTGCAACCAATGACGGTTTTGATTTCCGTGAACAGATTACCAGCTATGATATAAGTGCTCCTGGCGCTGAAGTTTACAAGTTAGATAAACGAACTTATGCTGATTTCCAAATCCGAATTCCAAAATCTACTTATGCATCCTATCAAACGACTGGAAAAACAATCAATGTTTCCGTAACACTGACGATTCCAAAAAGATGGGGATGCGCGATTTACGATCCGCCAGCAAGTAACTATCAGAAAGTTTGTATGCTGAACTGGTTTGATCAAGAGGGAACATTCACCCAAAACAAAACCCTTACTATTGAACAGGCAGGTGGAAAGATCCAGATCAATAAAAGATCCGCAAACACTTCTGTGACCAACGGAAATGGCGAATATTCCCTGCAGGGAGCAGTGTTTGATATCTACAGCGGAAATACAGTTGTTGATACGCTTACAACAGATGCAAACGGAAATGCGACATCAAAAACGCTGAGTTATGGTTCTTACACGATCAAAGAAAGAACTGCCTCCAAAGGTTATAACAAAGCCGCAGATGTTACCGTAAACCATAAAAATTCCGTCTCATCTGTGACGATCAATGAACCTCCTAAAACCGGGACCATCAATCTCCAGAAAAAAGCGAAAACTGATACATACTCCGGGTTTGAGAGCTATACACTGAAGGGAGCAGAATATACCATTTATAATGCTGCCGGAAAGAGTGTAGGTACGATTGTAACAGATGCAAATGGTAAAGGAAGCAAGTCAGGTCTGCCACTTGGAAAATATACTGTTAAGGAGACAAAAGCTCCGGATGGTTACTATATTTCCACAACGGTAGATGCCGCTAATTTCAACTCTAATACATTAAGTGTTGACATCACTTCCATTGAAGAACCTGGCACCTTCGTTACAGAAGATAAGGTTTTTCTTGAAAAAGTTGATGCGGAAACATTAACAGCAACTGCTCAGGGAGCTGGTTCTTTAAAGAATGCTGAATATACTGTAAAGTATTACGATGTTATTTCTGACCATGATCCAAGCAAGGATGCGAAGACTCCTAAGTATACCTGGGTATTTAAGACAGACGAAAAAGGACAGATCAAACTGGATGATTCCCATTTGGTAAGTGGAACATTACTGAAAGATAGTAGTGGACATGTTATTTTACCAGTTGGAACACTGACCATTCAGGAAAGCAAAGCTCCGGTTGGATATAATCTTAGTTCTACTCTGTATGTCGCAAATACTTACGTAATCAATGGATCAACAGTCATCAAAGGACTTCCTACTGGTGAGAATGCTGCTAAAGAAGTACCGAGTCGAGGAGATGTTCAGTTTGCAAAAACAAACGAACGGAATCGACCAATGGGAAATATACCATTCAAGTTAACAAGTAAGACAACCGGTGAAAGCCATGTTATCTATTCGGATGCAGACGGTTTGATCCGTACTGCTGTAAGAGACAACAGCAATCCAAATGTTGACAAGAATGGCGTATGGTTTGGAGAAGGCAAAGCGTCCAAGTCAAAGGGAGCATTGCTGTTTGATACCTATCTTGTAGAGGAGCAGCCATGTGAGGAAAATAAAGGCTACATCCTGGATTCCTTTGAAGTAACAATTTCTAAGGATGGAGCAGTTGTTAATGCGGATACTGTGAGAAACCTTCCAGAACTGAAGAAAATCATTGTTACAAAGAAGATCAAAGCAGCTGATATTAACTTTGCGAATGGTAATCCAGTCTTCACATTCAAATGTACAGGCACGGATTATGAAGGAGCAAAGCACACCTATTATCAGATGGTAGAGATCACACAAGCAGATGTATCTTCAGCAGAATATGTATCTGTAAGCTGTGAATTTAAAGATCTTAAAATGGGAGACTATGTAGTAACAGAAGAAAAGGCATCCCGTTACAAAATTGAAAAAGTAACAGCGGAAGGTGGCACAGTTTCTGGTGAGAAGGTCACTTTTGACATGACACCTGCAAATGATACCTATACGGCAACTTACGTTAATAAGAAATTTGAATGGCAGTATTTTACCGACAAGACGATGAAAACCAACTCGATTAAAGTGAAAAAATAAAGGGAGGAAAAATCATGAAAAAACGTGGAATTATTGTAATCACAACGATTGCACTCCTTTTGGTCGCTGGAATCACGGGGGTGCTTGCATACTACACAGATGCAGAGCAGCAAGCGAATCGTTTTCAGATTGCAAAGAACAAAGTTGAAATCACAGAAGAATTTCCCAATAACGAGATAGATCCACCGACCCCTTTAAAGAAAGTGGTATCTGTCACCAATAAGGGAAATGAGGCCTATGTTCGAGTGAAAGTTCGCTTCAGCGATGGTGATATTGAAAAGTATAGTACAATCGACTGGAACACTACGGATTGGAAATATGACGACGGATATTACTACTATACAAAAGTTCTTCCGGAAGAAGCTAAGACACCAGATTTATTCACCAAGGTGACTATTTCTGAAGATATACCGGATGATGTATTAAAGGATTTCGATATCTTTGTAGAAGCGGAAAGTATCCAGGTTGGTTATTTCAAAACGTACCAGGAAGCATGGACTGCGTTCGATAAAAACAGATAATTTACCTTCAAATAAAAGAGAGAGGACGTCAATTAAAGACGTTCTCTTTTTTTATGCTTTTTTTCTTGTGAGCTGTCCGAGAGGCAAACTTTAATTGTTAATTGAAAAACTGGAGGTCAATCAAAAGGAGGAAGCAAAAATGACAGGACGAAGTCTGGCAGTAAAAGTAATGAAATCATTATCTAAATTGCAGAAGTATCAAATCCTATCAAAGGATCAAACACAAGTGCTTTTGCAACAGATCATAAACGGAAAAGAGATATCCAGCGTAGAGGATGTCATTTACGCACTATATGCATATGATGTCCCTGATGGAAAAGAAGGCATCTTCGAAGCGGTGATCGATGGATTAAGAGCACAAAAAGGAGGAATCAATACATGGGAAAATTAACACTTTCAGACAAATTTTTTGTTGAGGGAAAAGAACTCGAAGATTTCGAAAATATTCTAAAGCAGATTGATGACAGCACCGAGTTTTTACGAATATCTGGTGGTAACATCGGATTCGCATATTATCTTAATGCCTCCTTCATGAAGGAGGCATATAAGGTTTTATTAATCACTCAAAAAGAACTTTTATCTTTCGAACAGGGCTTGCTGAACTTCAAAGTTTCGGAAACAAATATGTACCCAGTACCATCAATTGGGTACATATCCAAACAAAATGTAAATGAACAGTTATGTGAAGAAAGCTTTGACACAGCAGGTTATGTGACGTATTTAAACGGATATGTCACTTACATCTCCGGCGGAGCTCTCAGTAGCTTAATGACAAGGTCTGGAATTTGTGGAGAACAATCTTCGAAAAAATCAATATTCCTCACGCAAGCTATGTGCGAGGCATTGACAAAAACCAACCCAAGAGTGACGGTTGTCACTCGGAAAATGTTGAATGAGGAAGGTAGGTATGACCGAAAGATCTTTGCTTTTCTATCGGAAAAATATATTCCGATTCCACAGCAAACGATCATAGGAGCCATTAAGGCTCTTTTGAAAGATGGGAAATTTGGTTCGAGCGAAATCAACAGATGGTATGTGGACCACGATTTCACGAGTATCCATATCGAATTTCCCGAAGCTGGAGAGGAATTTTCTGATATTTCCGGATTAAAAGATACGGTTGTACCGGGTCTTGTGTTAATGTCATCTGACACAGGAAAAAGCAGCTTTATTATTCGAGGAACGTATCGTTTGAAAGGTTGTAATCGATATGTGATTGTAGACGAGTACGCACGAAAACATATAGGAACGATAACAAGCGAAGAGATACTGACTGACTGTGATCGCGAGATCATGGTCAACTTTCGTAAATTGCCAGAGGAGTTGGCGCGGAAAATGGGTCAGCTCATTGGTAATGGCCATTTGGTCGAGAAAGCATTAAGGGACTCTCTCATTAAACTTGGAATTAGAAAAATCATAGGAAAAACACGATTCGCCCAGCTGCTTGAGCAGCTGAATGCTGAAATTGATCAGGCCGCTATATACTCAGAATACGACGTAGCGATTCTAATCATGGGACTGGCGGATCGTCTGGAGGGCTTGCCAAAATCCCTTCTCCAGCCTGTCGCAAAAGCAACGGGTAGAGCACCGTTCATAACATTGAGCGGCAATGATGAGGACAACGAAGAGCTGATCCTTATGCCAGAGGAGGAGAGCAAATGAAAAAATCTATGTTCGTTATGAGACGACCAGGAGTACTGGTCGTCTCTGGAACGATAACAGATATCCAGGATAATGTTGTCGTTCTGGAAAACAAATTTTTTTATCCGGTAAGCGGGCAGGAAGAAAAGACGAGATGTTTTTTGGAGAGTAAGTTCGATGTAATTCAGAGAATGCGACTTACTATAGGAACATCTGTCCTGGCATCTACGACAGATGATTTTATGATTGAGATGCTGCTGGAAGGCGGTGAAACACCCACTCGTGATTTCCACTTAAAAGCCTACACCATTCGTTTTAATGGAAGCTTTGATTTCGATCAGCACAATGATCAAAAAGAGCAACATGTGATGGCGGGTACAATCCTTGCTGTTACAAGTGGACAAAAACAAGGTTATACGTGGAATCGTATGACTATTGGCTGGCGTAAAAATGGGAAAGAAGAAAAGAGGAACATTGTTTATTGGAATAATGACAATATTCAATTAGCTGGTCAGGCAGGCAACAGAGTAATTGTTGTCACTGGCGAGAGAAAAGTAACTGGTGGCTATGAATACTACCAGGCTTATGATGTTTTTGAAGTTTAAAAAAATTTTGTATGTTCTGAGTATGAGGCATACTTTAGATGTTAATCGAAAACATGGAGTAAATATTCAAAGGAGGAATCAATAATGTTTTTAGAATTTGTAAACGAGGTAAAGGACAATATCAAACACTTTTTGCCAGGATCTTACAGGAATGCTGAGGTATTCGTTATGGATTATCGGAAATTAAATACTACCTATAAGGGTCTTATGGTGAAAAGGGAAGACGAAACAATCGCACCGATTATCAATATGAGTCAGTTCTACAAAGCCTATCAGAATCAGCCGGGAGCAACTATGGAAAGCATATACAGAAGAATTGCAGATGTCATTATGGAGGCATCAATCCAGGTGAATCTCAAATCCATCATGGATTATGACATTGCAAAGGATAATCTGTTTATCCGTGTATCATCGGCAGAGAGAAATAAAGATATGCTTGTGAATGTTCCACATCAGTTAAAGGAAGATCTTGCAATCACTTATCATGTAGACGTCAGCATGGATGAGAAAGGATTGGGTTCCATGCTCATCAATAATGACTTACTCAAACAGTACGGCATTACAGCAGAACGGCTTCACGAAGATGCTATGAAAAGTTCTCCACATATTATGGCACCGGAAGTATTTTCTTTGGGTGCAATGATGGAGGAAATGGTCGAAAAGGATCTGTTCATGATGACGTCGGAAGAAAGAGAAATGCTGCAGGAATCTATTAGAAAATCTGCTCAGATGTCATCCTTTTTTGTAGTGACTAATCAGCAGAGAATCGGAGGTGCCGGCGCTCTCTTCTATCCGAAGATGATGGATAACCTGGGTGAAGTTCTTGGACATGACTACTTTATTCTCCCTTCATCAATTCATGAAATGCTGGTTCTTCCGGATAATGGAAAAATCAGTGCAGATGAATTAAGGGTGATGGTCACAGAAGTCAATGCGACTCAGGTATCCCCCGCAGAACGTCTTACCGATGATGTCTATTACTTTGATACAAAAAATCATACCTTCGGAAAAGCTGAAAGAGTTTGATCATTATTATAATAGGAGGAATCATATATGAACAGTTGTAATTTTACAGGACGGTTAGTACGAGACCCAGAAATCCGTTATTCAACCAGTGAGAAGCCGATATGTGTTGCAAGATTTACTCTTGCAGTACAAAGAACTTTTAAAAATGGTGAACAAACTGCGGATTTTCCACGATTTGTGGCCTTTGGACGCAATGCAGAAACTATAGAAAAATATTGCAAACAAGGGATTAAACTTGAGATTTCATCAAGTTTAAGAACGGGTAGCTATAAAAACCGTGAAGGGCAGACCGTGTACACGACGGAATTTGAAGTAGAACGCTTTGAATTTGCTGAAAGCAAAAAGAAAGAAGCTGAGACAACTCATTCCACACCGGCTACGGGGGCCTCGAATACAGATCCTTCAGGTATGTCCGATGAAGCATTTCTGAATGGATTGTATGACGAATATCCGTTTAATTAATAAATCAAAAGTAAAAAAAGGATACGTTTTATCGTATCCTTTTTTCATTAGCAGTGTATATCGCCATGAATTACCTCTCCCATGCGATGCAGTAGCTTCTATGGACGGGATACTCTGCTTAGTATCATAGACAACATAATAGAACAATGATATAATGTAGAAACAAGACGAAAAGAGGTATGGATGTAATGTTGAAGTTCGATGATAAATTTCATTTGACACCTGAACAGAGTTTGTTTTTGGCAAAGAAGAAATGGGACGAAAATGTATATTGTGGGATGAAGATGGAAAATAGGGCTGTTACATTTCCTCAGACTCAAACAGTTTTACATGGTGTAAATGTCCCGAATGTACAGTTGGATGATATTCAGGCTATTTTAAATATGCGTGATGCATGGAAATTCTTGTTAAGTACCATTAATGAGAAAGTAACATTTGAATATTGGTGCACGCTGAATGAATATATTGCAAGAAATGAGGCACTAGAATGGGGAAAACTTCGTACTGGCAGTGTTGGAATTTCTGGAACAGAGTATGAGCCTCCGATTCCAGATAAAAAAAAGACAAAAGAAGATTTAGAAAACATTTTGTTCGCTCCAAATGTTTCAGCCACAGATAAAGCATTAGAGGCATTTGTATGGGGGACAAGAGGACAGTTCTTTTGGGATGGAAATAAGCGCACCAGCTTGCTACTTGCAAATAAGATATTAGTTTCTGCTGGTGCAGGAATTCTGACAATTAAAGATAAATATATGGAACAATTTAATTCACTGTTGTTAGAGTATTATGATACCGGTGCCAGTGAAAAGTTAAAGCATTTCTTGTACGAACATGCATTGCAGGGTATGAATGTGTAATTTGAAAGAAAGGATCCGAAAGGGTCCTTTTTTCAATGAATATAAGGGAAGTCTTCGGACTTCTCTTTTTGTTTTTTCGCCTTTTTACCATACTGTTATAAGAGCCAAAAACAAGAGTATACCTGGAATCGTATGGTTATTGGATGGCGTAAAAATGGAAAAGTGGAACATTATTTATTGAAATAATGGCAATATTCAATTAGCTGATCAGACAGGCAACAGAGTAATTGTAGTCACTGGAGAAAAGAAAATAACTGGCGGCTATGAATACTACCAGGCTTATGATGTCTTCGAAGTGTAAACTTTAAAAAATTCCGTATGTTCTAAGTGTGAGGCATACTTTAAATGCTAATTGAAAACCAGGAGTTAATTTAAGGAGGAATCGAAAATGACACGAATCAGAGCTGGACCGATATTGTTAAATTCTAAGGACTGGTTCAACAGATTAAATAACGAATCTCCATCCTCAAATAACGAGTGAAAATAGGAGATGAAAAATCACAAGAGTTTTAACTGCGGTGACTGTTGGGAAAAAAGTTGCATTCCTGCTGCTATGGATCCCCAAACGGTCGTTTCTTGACATGTCGGACACCGTACAATTGTAGACCGTGGGTTAAGACACAGTAAATGGGAGGAATATAAATGAAGTATGAATTTTTTGAAGTAAAGGATGTCAAAGAATATATCTTAGGCCTTTCAAAAGAGCAGTTGGTTAATGAATATGATTCATTAGATAAATATATTCGAACCAATCCACTCCTGACTGGCATGGACAAGGAGAGACTGCTTACCCTTATCGAAATGAAAAACCATTAACACCAACATCATAGGGTGTCCTTTGACATCCTATGATAGAAATTAGAGGAATGGTAATGAATAATAAGAGTGATTATTTTTTATGGAGGATACTGGAGAAGCATTTAGGACCTCATCCAGGATGCGGAGTTGTACACCATTTGTGCAAGAGAAGGGCGAATCCAACTTACCAGCACTGTCTTCAGATATCCTTGAGTTTATTTCAAACCAAGATGATTTTTATGAAGATGCTGCTTATGCTCATGCGGACGCAGTTTGATTTTTAGAAAAAAATACCTACTACAGAAGGAATTTCTGGAGTGGGTATTTTTTTGTTACGAGTGTAAGTACTTGAGAGAGTATAATGAGTTCTTCTGAAACTTCATATAGGAGAAAGCACCAGAATAAACACAAAAAAGAAGTGAGATAGTAGCAGGAGTGGTGATAAAATATCAAAATAATCCATCAATGGATTTAGAAACGTCATGTAGCCGTTCTTGATTAAGGTGTGTGTATATTTCTGTGGTGGTAGTATGTGAATGTCCCAGAATTTCTTTTAATTCCATTAATCCGGCACCATTGCTGTACATGAAAGTTGCAGCACTGTGTCGTAATTTGTGCGCAGAATAGCCTTTCCCTGCAAGTCCTGCAGTATCTAGCTCTTTTTCTATTATTTTCTCAACAGCACGGCCGGTAAGCCTTTTTTTTGTACGTTTCGACACAAACAGTGCTTTCTCATCACGATCAAGAGTATATCCGGCACGAATATCCAACCATTCATCAATAGCAGTTTTACTGGTCGTGTTGAGATAACCGGTTCGTTCTTTATCACCTTTTCCGACGATAGTAAAGGTGTCGCAGGTACGATCAAATGAGTCAATGTTAAGGCTGCACAATTCGGAAAGTCGTAAACCGGTTGTTAGAAATAGAATAGTGATACAATAATCACGCTCCGGATTTTCTTGCTCTGCAGACGCAAAGAGAAGTTGTTGCGCATCCGCAAGATTCAAGTATTTCGGTTCACGTTTTGGCAGCTTTGGCAACTTTATATAGAGAGCAGGGTTTTCAGGGTATGATTTTTCAGTCACTAAAAAATCGTAAAAAGACCGCAGGGCGGTTAATTTGTCCTTACGAGTTTTGACGGAATTTCCGCGTGCTGCGGTAAAAAATATATAATCAGATATCAATTCCCTTGAAGCATTCCGGATCAATTCCGGATCAATATTTTTAATTTGAATTTCATCATATTTTTCTTCTGGAAGATTATCTGATTTCATAATGAGATACCTGAGGTATCCACGCAGATTCACATAATACATATTGGCCGTTTTTAGCGAACGTCCGCAAACAACTATGAGATACTTTAGGTATCCCTCAAGTTCCTGGCAAATATCGTCGTATTTAGGTAACTTTTTGTCCTCAGGTCGTATATAAGTACTCATATTTCCATTTCTCCCTCCTTTTGTTCGCAAAGCAGTAACTTTACGAACAATTATATTCTAATTGTTCTGCACTCTCTTGTCAAGAACTTAGAGAAATAATCACATCTAGTGTACTGACCTGTCTTTTTACAGAAGGAGAAAAATAAAGGTTTTGAATCGTTTTATATGTCAGTTCAGATGTCTGCAAATCCAAATCACAGTTAAATTCATCCACTTCCTTTGCGAATGCATATTTGTTACTCAGGAGCTGTTTTAAATTGTCCTGTGTATTCCATAAAGCATCCATAATATTCCTTCCATTGCTGTGCTTGATCTGCTAAAATAATATCTTATTTCAATCCTTTTCTATCATGTTTTCAGATGCCTATTCACGCGTGAATAATCACAAATTTTCCTGTTTTCCCATTAATCAATCGTATAGTAACTGTTCTGTCGTTCTATTCAGTGCTTTTTATGTCCAAGGACGGAAAATCTGCTGCCGGATCTGGTTCTACCCTTGCAGAAAAGTATGAAATAAATAATATTAATTGATTAATATTAATTGGTTAATATTAATTCAGTATGCTATAATAAGTACAGATGCATAGAGGAAATGTGAAAGGAAAGGTGATGAAATGGCTAATTTCGCAGTTGCTGCCAGTCCGGAGACGATAGACAAGGCAAATAAAGTGATGTCTACCTACGCAAGAGACGGAGAAAAAAAAGAAGATACCCTCTTAAGGATTCTGAACCTTGCGGAGGCAGAATATATAAAGGGAACACATCCGGAGCTAGAAGAAGCATTAAGATCCGTGGATGCTACGATTACAACATTGATCAAGCAGATCAACGGCATTGTAGCAGGTCAGGACAACCGACTGGCAGAATTGAAGAAACAATTAGATAGTGCCCTAGATGAAAAGAAGACAGCTTTGGAAACCGCTAAGGCATGGACGGAAGAAACAAGAGAGAAAATGGAAAACGACAGGCATGCTATGGAGGAAGAACGAAAAAAATCTGAAGAAGAACTGTTCCGTGCCTGTCAAGAAAGAGCTCAGGCTATAAGGGAAAGAGACGATGCACGGATTATCGCAAAAGAAAAAGAATCCAATAATAATCTCCTCCTGCGCCAAATGACGTCCATGGAAGAGGAACTAAAAGGATATCATGAACTTAAAGCCCAGTATACCAGTCTTCAGGAAGACCACCGGGATCTAATTGAAAAAAACAAAGAAGATATCCGGAAAATGACGGATTCCTTAAGGGAAGCGGAACAGGCTTTAAAAGAAGCGAAAAAAGCATATGAAAAGCTGTCTGCTGAATTCACCGTGTCTAAGGCAGAAACAAAAGATCTGACGGTGGCGAATACTGCCCTCTCCCATCAGATTGTGAAACTGGAGCAGCAGGCATTAAAAGATGCAGGGGCAGCAGAACTTGCATTGGAAAAGGCTGTAAATAAAAAAGAAAAAGAAATGGATATACAGTTGCGACAGGCTGATAAAGAAAATGCCAGATTAACTGCCATTATCGAACAGCTGAAGTTGCAATATAGAGACACACAGGGTCCGTCTGTTAAATCCCCATCACCTAAAGGTAATGGGCTTGTAACAACCCAGTCGTATGAAGAGTAAAAATAAGCGAAAGGATTTTTATAAAATGAACTCAAGAAAACACAACCGTTGGTATAGTATTTTACTGTCCTTATTCTTACTGTTCTCTTTAACAGGATGTAATGAGAACCTGCAAACGGAAACAAATCAAACCACGGATGAAGCTGTTGTAGTTAGCCAGGAAGCTGAGGACACAGAAGAACCAGAAGTTGAAAAAAATACAGAAGATCCGGATCAATCGGAAATCGAGTCACAAGATGAAGAGATTGCGTCGCAAGATAATCAGCTACAGGAGTCCTCTGAGAATAATGCGGAAGCGCAAGCTTCTTCTGTGATCACCACAAGGGAAAATATACCGGACTACGAAGGATATGCATATATTACCATTAATGACAACCAACCGTATTTTTCGGATGAGGACAAACAAAGAACTGATGCATTTGAAGAATATAGTGAGCTGGATACCTTGGGAAGATGTGGTGTTGCATATGCGAATATCTGCAAAGAACTGCAGCCGACAGAGCCACGCGGAAAGATCGGAAAGGTAAAACCATCTGGTTGGTGCATATTCCGCAAGAACTGCGCATCCGTTCCAGAGGAACGGAGCGCTGTTCCGCTTCAAACTGAGCAAAGCTCAGCAGGTTTATTAGTTACCATTATTTATTCTGCGATCCCTGCCAGGAAATTCAAGACGATATGCCTTGGAGGTCATTCGGCTTAAGCAGGCATCCGCATAGGTGGAATCCCCAAAAAGCTGATACCATCCGGATACTGGAATCTGTGAGATAA
>OCHN01001019.1_pt1 | contig 25203 bp, 17 predicted proteins | sample 1538911 | NCBI WGS metagenome assembly OCHN01 (sample SAMN04571736, study PRJEB22368) | human gut metagenome | biome: human gut; material: stool | host: Homo sapiens | place: Luxembourg | collected 2013-01-11 | reverse complement strand
CGCCGAGCTAAACAAAACCGCGCGGCTTATATCGCCGCCCTGAAGGACGGAGCTTTACGCCGCAATTTGGTAAGCCGTGCGCCTTCGCTTGCAGGGTTTCTTCTGACTTGCTTCGCGTATCACAACGGAAATCCCTTTTCGGATTTCAAAAGACAATCGCAAGAGGCCGGCATTGTTCAAATGCGTCTCCTGCGCTCGTGAGGGAAATGGGGACGTAGCGGCTGCGATAAACATCAAAGAGCGCGGGCAAAGCTCGTTAGCCTGTGGGGAGTCTGAAAAGAAGGCTCAAGTGAATTCTGCTCGATCTGAAAAGCCGGCAACAAATCAACAACATGAACCCACCGAAGTAATCGGCGGCGCAAGCTGCTCGCCGTCGAGAGTCTGCCTCGTTGACGGCGAGGAGACCTCAATAATGCTCGAGCGAACAGCTCCGTCCTTTGATTTCCGACAATCAAAAGACCTACGGAGTTACTCAGGGCAAAGCCCGGTGGCAGACCACGGTCCGCGGTCCGTTCTTTCCGTCAAAAGTCCGCGCAACGGGTCGCTCGTGTCGACACTTCTCGCAAGCCATCGGGCACCGCGGATGGAAGGGACACCCGGAAGGCGGATTAATCGGACTCGGAACCTCACCTAAAACATGCGAGCCCGATTGTCTCCCGTCAGTTTTGACCGTCGGAATCGCAGCAATGAGCATGCGGGTATACGGATGCAGGGGTTCGGAGAAAAGATCTTCTTTGCTTGCTTTTTCCACAAGGCGTCCTAAATACATCACTCCGACCGTATCGCTCATGTGATGCACGACCGCCAAATTGTGCGAAATCAGCAAATAGGTGATTCCGATTTGTTCCTGAAGTTCACGCATTAAATTAAGGACCTGAGCCTGAACGGATACATCCAGCGCACTTGTGGGCTCGTCGCAGATTAGAAAATCCGGACGTCCGGTTAACGCCCGAGCAATGCAAATCCTTTGTCGCTGCCCGCCTGAGAACTGATGCGGGTACTTGTCAAGTACATCCCGCGAAAGTCGCACTAGTTCCACGGTCTTGACAACACGTTCGCGAATGTCTTTTTCCGTCATTTCCGGATGCTGTACGCGTAGCGGTTCGGAGACGGCATCGTAAATGCTCCGACGAGGATTTAAACTTGCGTACGGGTCTTGGAAAATCATGTTCACACGGCGTCGTAGGGTGGCCTGCTCGACCTTGTCTTTTGTTCGGCTGTCAATTCCGAAAAGGCGAACCGAGCCCTTGTCGGGACGATACAAACCTGCGACCGTACGCGCTAATGTGGATTTTCCGCAACCGGATTCGCCGACAAGCGAAAACGTCTGCCCCGGGTCAATCGTAAAACTGACGTCGCTGACGGCTGTTAGGACGCGCCTCGGGTGCCCGAGAAGGCGCTCGAAAAACGAGCTCGGCATTTGAAAGGTTTTCGTCAGATTCCGTACCTCAAGGACAGGGCCCTTCCCGGGCATCGATGTTTTCGGATTCACACTCGGCCTCCGGTTTCTTCTCTTTTCAACGTACGGGGTCTAAATGTGACAAGCGTCTCAGGCACGGGGCCTCCCGTAATCGAGGCTTTCCAGCAACGTGCAAGACACGTACCCATCGGCATTAAGGGCGGACGCTCTGTGAAGCATTTCCCCTCGGCGGCACGGCACCTCGGGTGGAAAGCACAACCGGTCGGAACGGCATTTAAGCTCGGCATGGCCCCGTCGATTTGCTCGAGCCACCGGCTTTGCGCGTGAATGTCGGGAATCGATCCCATCAGCCCGAGAGTGTACGGGTGTTGCGGGCGCAAGAACACATCTTTGACGCGTCCGATTTCGACAATCTGACCGGCATACATGACGGCAACGCGGTCGGCCGTCCGGGCAACCACCCCCATGTCGTGCGTAATCAGGAGCACGGCAACACCGCGTTTGAGGGCAAGGTTTTTAATCAAATCAATAATTTGTGCCTGAACGGACACATCTAAGGCCGTTGTCGGTTCATCGGCAATCAGGAGTTTGGGGTCTCCGGCAAGCGCAAGGGCAATGACAAGCCGTTGGCGTTGCCCGCCCGAGAATTGATGCGGCCAGTGAGAAAATCGCTCGGCAGCGGCGGCAATGCCCGTCTCTTGCATGAGGCGAAGTGCTTCGTTTTTCGCTTGGGCTTGTGTCAAGGTGGGTCTATGGGCTAAAACCGTCTCGGTAATCTGGTCTCCGACGGTCATCAAGGGGTCAAGACTTGTTAAAGGATCTTGAAAAATCATTCCGATCTGCGAGCCGCGCAGTGCGTGACGTTCTTTTTCAGGAAGGCAATCAATGCGGCGTCCCGAAAGGAAAACGGCTCCGTTCGTAATGGCTCCGTGCGAAGGAATCAGACCGATCACAGCACTTCCCGTCATGGATTTTCCGGCACCCGATTCGCCGACCATACCGAGAATCTGGCCTGCGTCAATCGTGAACGTGATGTCATCAAGAGGCTTCAAGGGGCCTCGGCGCGTCGGAATCTCGACTTTAAGGTGCTCAACACGCAAAACCGGTTCTAAATGGTCTTTCGGCATTTTCCGGACTCCGATCAGTGTAGTTTCGGGTTCATAGCATCGCGTAGCCAATCGCCCATCAGGTTCACGGAAAGCACGAGGGCCACGAGAACAAGCCCCGGGAAGATGCAAATCCACCATTCGCCGGAAAACAGATAATCGTTTCCGATGCGAATTAAAGTTCCCAAAGACGGCGTTGTCGGGGGAACGCCGACCCCTAAAAAGGAGAGTGTTGCCTCGGTCATCACGGCCGTTGCCACGTTAACTGCAGCAAGAACGTACACGGGTTCTAACACATTCGGAAGAATGTGCCGAATCATAATCGAAACTTTTGTCAGGCCCGTCAATTCCGAGGCAAGCACATATTCCTTTCCCTTTTCCACAAGCGTTAAGCCGCGGACCGTGCGGGCATACGGCACCCAACCGGAAAGCGTAATGGCGAAAATCAACACGAAAAACGCGATCGACTCATGAAAAGTACTCGGGAAAATCGCCCGACAAACGCCGTCAATCAGAAGCGCCGTCAAAATCGCCGGAAACGAGAGCATCACATCGCAAAGACGCATTAAGAAGGCATCAAGAGCCCCGCCGACAAAGCCCGAGGTAAGGCCCACTCCGAGGCCGATGACAATGGAAAGCGCGACGGAAATAAGGCTGATTGAAAGAGAAATCCGTAAGCCGTAGAGCATCGTCGAGAGTAAATCGCGTCCCTGATCGTCCGTGCCGAAGAAAAACCGCGCATCCCCTCCGTCACAAAATACCGGCGGCAGGTGCGCATCGAGCACATCGATTCGGGCTAGGTCAAAGGGATTAAACGGAGCCAGTACAGGGGCCGTGAGCGCGAGCAAGACCAAAAGGGCGAACACGAGCGACGAGAGTATCGCCGACGGTGTATGAAAAAACGCGAAAAGCACATCGGAGGCATCAACCCTTGCGACAAGGCGCGCGAAAAGCCCTTTTCCCGAGGTCTTAAAAGCAAAAGAAGTCACTGAGAGCATCCTTCAAGAGCATCTAAGCGCCGCTTGATTAAAAGAGAAAACGCCACGGCGGTTTTTTCTAAAACCGCGTCGTTAAAGTCATAATGCGGATTGTGAAGATTGGCCGTGTGATCGGCATCGCGCACGCCGACGCGAATGTAAACGCCGGGCTTTTCATTGCACATAAAACTAAAGTCCTCGGCTCCCATACTCGCCGGGTTATTCATATCTACGTTTTCTTCTCCGACAAGTTCGCGAAGAACGGCCCCGGCAGCCTGACGTTGCGGCTCGGCGTTTTTAAGCGGCGGGTACATGCGTACGTATGTCAGTTTCACGGCACAGCCTGTCGTCATCGACACGCCTTGGCAAATCGCGTTCATGCGCTCTTCGATGGTGTCGCAATCGCCCGGGAAAAGGCACCGCGTCGTGCCCGAGACATGAACCGAATCGGGAATGACCGACACGCCGTTTTCATTGCCCCCGTGAATGCTTGCGACCGTAAGGGCAGCCGGGTGCATCGGATCGATCGAACGAGAAACAACCGTCTGAAGGGCAAGAACCAGTTCCGAAGCTGCCACAACAGGATCGCGCCCTGTATGGGGTCTTGCGCCGTGACAGCCCACGCCCGTCACATCGATGTGAAAAAGAGCGGCAGCCGAGGTCATGAGCCCCGGCGTCAGGCCGAATTGCCCGACCTTGAGTTCCGGCGCACAGTGCCCGGCATACACCTCATCGACGTCCCAGCGCGTAAAAAGACCGTCTTCGATCATCTTGCGTGCCCCGGCCCATCCCTCTTCCCCGGGCTGTATGATAATCATCGCCGTTCCGGCAAAGTCCCGCGTGGCGCAAAGAGCCGATGCAACCGCCACGGCCCAGGCCGTATGTCCGTCGTGTCCGCATCCGTGCATCAAACCGGCAGTGCGACTTGTCCAGGGACACCCGGTGGCTTCGGTCATCGGAAGCGCATCCATGTCGGCGCGAAAGGCAACGGTGTGCTTTCCCGGTCTTTTGCCGTAAATGAGAGCCACGACGCCGGTCCCGCCGACGCCTTCTGTCACAGAATCGCACCCGGCATCGGAAAGCTTTCGAGAGACCGCCTCACTCGTCTTAAATTCTTTCAGGCCGATTTCCGGATACGCATGTAAGGCGTGCCGAAATTCCCTGACCGGCCCGATGACGGCGTGTACGGCATCAGATAGCTCCTTAACATCGGACTGCATTTATTGACCTCCTTGGGTTTTAAGTCGCGGATCGACGACCATATAAAGCACGTCGACGCAAAAATTAATCAGTACGAAAACCAGGGCAATCAGGCATAGATAGGCCGTTAACACCGGAATATCGGCAAACTGCACCGACTGCAAAAAAAGCAATCCCATGCCCGGCCACTGAAAGACCGTTTCCGTCACAATGGAAAAGGCGATAAGTCCCCCGAGCTGCAGCCCCGTAATCGTGATCACGGGGAGTAACGTATTTTTGAGCGCATGCCTGAGGTAAACGGACCGAAACGAAAGGCCGCGCGCCGTACAAAAACGAATAAAGTCACTGCGAAGGACTTCGAGCATTTGAGCGCGCACGAGACGAATGACCAAAGCGACCTGGAAGATTGCAAGTGTCGTTGCGGGGAGTACTAAGTGCATCAGCCCGTCTTTTGTCAGTAGCCCCGTAGTCCAAAAACCGATTTTGACCACCTCACCGCGCCCGAACGCAGGAAAAATACCGAGCCAGACGCTAAAGACCAAAATCAGCAAAATGCCGATTAAAAACGTCGGAAGAGAAATCCCCAATAGCGACAATCCCATCAGAGTTCGGGCAAGTCGCCCCGTGCGGTAAATTGCCGCATAGGCTCCGGCCGGAATTCCGATGACCGTAGCGAAAAAGACGGCAACCGTCGCCAATTCGATTGTTGCCGGAAGTCTTTCGACAATCAAGGCGGAAACAGGCGCGGCTTGCCTTAGAGACATCCCGAAATCCCCGTGTACGGCATTGCAAAGAAAATGCCAAAACTGCACGTATCCGGGCTCATTGAGTCCTAAGGAGGCCGCAAGAATTCGGCGATCTTCCGGCGAGGCATCGATCGGGAGCATCTGCGAAACAGGGTCTCCGACAAATTGAAAGAGCACGAATGAGATAGCCGCAACGGCGAGCATGACAAGCACACCCGCAAAAGCGCGTCGTAAAACAAAACCGATCATAAACAAGTCGTATTCTCTAAAGCGACTAACAGCGCAAAGCGACGATTACTCAATAATCGATCCTCATGCCGAGTGTATCGACTCGGCTTTACTCGGAAAGCAGCAAAGCCGAGTCATGCATTTATTTGACCGTGACCGCATCGAGCATCAGGCGATTATCGGGCCTATGAATGACCGTGACATTTTTGCGCATCGCCCACGGAATCATCTGCTCGTAAAGCGGAATGTGAAGCATCTGGTCGCGTTCAAGTCGCAGGGCCTCACGCATAAGGTCCGTGCGCTTGTCCGGGTTTTCTTCTCCCTTCACGGCACCGATAAGCGCATCCATCCCGGCATTGGAAATCCGGCCGATGTTGCTGATGCCGTTACCGGTTTTCGCATCAAAAGTTTGCGAGAGCGATTGCAAGCCGTACAAAGCATCGAACGTCGAAATGCCCCAACCGACCATGCCCGCCGACGTATCAAAGGAAAGAACCTTCGGGAAATACTGCGAGCGCGGCATGGAATTGACGCGAACCGTAAGACCGATTTTGGCCCACATCGATGCAAGGGCCTTACAGACGGCCTCATCGTTAATCCAGCGGTTGTTCGGACAATCGAGTGTAAAAGCAAATCCCGAAGGATACCCGGCCTCACTTAAAAGCGCCTTGGCCTTGGCGGGGTTGTATTCGGGGACGGCTGCAGCGTCTTTATCCCAACCGCCGATTCTGCGCATGACAATCGAGCCCGTGGCAACAGCCGAGCCTCGCATCACCGACCGCACGAGGCCCGTCCGATTGACGCCGTAACTTAACGCTTGACGCACACGCACGTCTTTAAAGGGATTGGCCTTTAAGGGTTTACCGTCCTTGTCTGTCACATAAGGACTCACGTCGCGCATCTGGTCAAGGGAAATCATGACCGTTCGATTTTCCGGTCCCTCGAGCACTTTCACATCCGGCGAAGCTTTTAAGCGTCCGAGATCTTGCGTTGCCGGATCCAAGACAAACTGCACTTGGCCGGAAAGAAGAGCAGCCGTACGTGTAGCGGCCGACTGAATCGGCATGTAAACGACCTCAGTAACGTTACCGCGGCGCTTGGCTTGATCCCACCACCCGTCAAAGGCCTTAAAAACGGTTTTCACGTCGACTTCACGACTTTGAAGCATAAACGGGCCCGTGCCGTTGGCATGACGCGCCGCATAGGCTTCTTTTTTATTGATATAGTCCTGCGGCTCGATTGCAGCGTGGTTTTGAGCCCATTGCCGATTCATGATTCGCAAATCGGCCATCTGATTGATAATGACCGGCGACCCGTTAACGGTTTTAACGAGAACCTCGTAGGGACCGGTCTTTGTCACGCCGACAATTCCCGTCGTGCTGTTTTTAAATTGGCTACGAGGACTCAGGGCGCGCTGAATCGAAAAGACCACGTCATCGGCCGAAAGAGTCTGTCCTTCGTGGAAGCGAACGTTTTTACGAATCTCAAAGAGAAATCCTTCGGGTACACGCTTCCAGGACGTGGCTAGGGCCGGTTCGATTTTCATTTCCGAATTCCACCGTACGAGTCCCTCGTAGACAGCCGAACAGGCCGCATTGTTGAGGTTTTCGTTTTGCGCATGAATATCAAAGGTAAGAATGTCACCGGCGCTTGTCCATGCAAACGTTGTTGCAAAAATCGGAGTAGAAAAAGCCATCAGAGCAAGCGTTGTCGCACGGTAAATGAATTGTTTCGGCATAGGAATTCTTTCGTAACGATAAAAACCATTTCGAGCACGGATAGCCGTGCTCGATTTCAAGTGATTGTATCGCGGAAAGAAGCCGCTCTCCTTAGGACAAATGCCTATACGGCCCCGTAAACGGACAAGGAAGAGTAACGGAGTCAATCCCGATACCCTAAGTCCCATGGGCAAGTGAGTACAAACGGACATGCGGTGTCAAGCGGCAGTCGGTCAAAAATTTCTTTTCCAACGCTTTTGCCGGAAAAAGAGTCGCTTCGTATCGGGTTTTCAACATTTCAAACCCAATCAATTCTATTATTGCGCTCCATGACAGTTTCCGATTTCGTACAAGTCGTTCGAGGCCTTCCCAAGCCTTGTGAGAAAGTCCCCTGCGTTTTGGCCGTCGGGAACTTCGACGGGGTCCACCTCGGGCATCAGGCGCTTTTACGTGCCGTTGCCGCTAAGGCGCAACACGAGCACGTCCTTGCCGCCGCTCTCACATTCGAGCCGCACCCGAGCGAGTTTTTCACAGGTCGCTCCGTGGCGCGTGTTTCGACGCTGCGCGACAGATACCGCGATATCCTCGCGTGCGGAATCGAGCGCATTTACGTTTTGCCCTTTAATCGCGCGTTAAGTGCCCTGACGCCCGATGAGTTTGCTCGGAAAGTCTTAATGGACGGCCTTAATGCCCGCGCCGTCTACGTCGGAGAAAACTTTACGTTCGGCGCCAAGGCGGCAGGAACACCGAAAACGCTGTGTACGCTCGGTCAAACGCTCGGCTTTGCCGTTCACGTTGCCCCGCTCTTGACACAATCCGGTCAAGTGGTCTCAAGTTCCGGTCTACGGCACGCTCTTTCCGATGGGGATTTGGGTCAAGCCGCTTTTCTTCTCGGTCACCCCTATCGCATCACCGGTCGCGTGATTCACGGAGCGATGCTCGGGCGCCTCCTCGGATTTCCGACGTTAAACATCGACATTCTGCCGCCCGGATCGACATCAAAACCGGCGCTTCGCGGTGTGTATGCCGTCTACGTGCGCGGCATTGATCCCGAAAACCGCCTTTTTTCCGGCGTAGCAAGTCTCGGCATTAAACCGACGGTCACGCGTGCGGCACGGTACCTCTTGGAAGTCAATGTCTTCGATTGGACGGGCGATGCGTACGGAAAAATCGTCGAAGTCACGTTTGTGAAAAAACTGCGCGATGAAAAAAAGTTTTCCTCTTTAGAGGAACTTAAAGACGCCATTTCGCGCGATGCCCTGAACGCGAAAAGCCTTTTAATTTGTTCCGAGTAAAGTCGCTTCCGTATACTTAAACGCGTTAACGCTTTCCGCTAGGACAATCACCATGCTGACACGAGAAAATGCCAAAATTGCCTTTATCGGCTTCGGGAACATGGCCTCGGCCATGGCAGACGGACTGATTCGCTCCGGAAAAGTTCGTCCCGAGCAGTTAGGCGCAAGCGCCCTGCATGCCGATGCGTTACGCGAAAAAACAAAAGCCCGCGGCATGAAAGCCTTGACTTCCAATCAAGAGGCTGCCACCTGGGGCGATGTTGTCGTCATCGCCGTTAAGCCGAATCTCGTGCAGTCCGTCGTCGAGCCGATCAAAGAGGTCCTCTCGCACAAAATCGTGCTTTCGGTTGCCGTCAATCTTCTTTTTGAGTCGTACGAAAAGCTTCTTACACCGGGAACCGAGCACCTCTCGCTTCTACCTAATACCCCGGTTCTTGTGGGCGAAGGGGTCCTACTTTGTGAAGCGCGCCATAGTCTAAAGACCGAAAGTTACGCCCTTGTGAGCGACTTACTTTCTCTTTTGGGACTGGTTCTTACGACCCCGACGGAAAAAATGAAAGCGGCGGGAGTGATTTCCGGGTGCGGCCCGGCGTACGTTGCGATGTTTATCGAAGCCTTGGCCGACGGCGCCGTTTTGCACGGCGTGCCGCGGGACATGGCGCTGAAACTTGCCGCACAAACGCTTGCCGGAACGGCTGCGCTGCATCTTGCGACCGGGACACACCCGGGCGCCATGAAAGACGCCGTCTGCTCTCCGGGCGGCACGACGATTGTCGGCGTAGCGGCCTTAGAGAAAACCGGCTTTCGGGGGTCTGTAATCGATGCCGTCGATGCCGTCATGAAAAAATAGATTTCCCTATTTCTTTTTTAGGAAAGCGACCGGTGAGTTCGGTCGCTTTTTTTCACCTTACTTTCGCGCAACGTTCGCCCATACAAAAACCGCATCCCCCGAAACAAGGAATGCGGTTCTTTTGAACTCAAACGCGCCCGAATCTCGAACGCGTTTTTGTTTAAGCGATTAGACCATCAAGATCGCGCAGGCGATAACGGCGATAAAGCACGGAATCGCGGTGCGTTTGACGACTTCGAGCGGGTTGACCATCGCGATACCGGAGACCAAAATCGTCACGCCGGCAAGCGGGGACATCGTACGACCGAGGGCGCCTGTTAAGAAGGCCAAGCCGCCCAAGCTCGGAATCGTCATACCGAAGGCTTCGGCATGCGGAGTCACGGTTTCGTTAAAGGCCAGCGTCGCAGCGTCGCCCGAACCCGTAATCACACCCATAATCCAGGGACCGAGAGAACCGCCCCAACGCGCGTATTCGTTCGATTCTTTCAACGCATCGATACACACGTCGATCAAACCGGCGGCACGCAGACCGGCAGCGAACACACCCGCGGCGATGATGATACCCATCACGTTGGCGTAGCCCTTGCCCATACCGTTGAAGAATTCCTTGGAGAATCTTTGCAGATCGCAGCGACCGGTGATTAAGCAGCAGATGGCACCGATAAGCATGGCTTGCGCGACACCCATCTTAATGGCGGGAATCCACAAACTACCGGAAACCAGAATGGCAATCGGGACAATCATCACGACGGCCTTTAAGACGCTCGGCTTGAAGTCGTCGTCTTTCTGCAACTTGGATTCGTCAACCTTGGCATTCATATCACCCTTGTTGTCGCCCAAAATCCAGCAGACAATCAAAACCCCGACGACAAGAATCGCACCGCACATAATCGAGTACGTGGCGTGCGTGCCGATAAAGTCCATCACATCCATGTTAGCCATCTTGGCAACGAACGGATTGTGCGAGGTGCCCGGCGACAGGTACGAGCCGATCGTACCGGCCAAGACGGCAGCCGCCGCCGCCGCAGGCTTAATACCGGCGCGAAGCATCACGGGGATGAGCGTGGAACCGACAGCCGCCGCGCAGCCGGCAGCCGACGGAAGCGCGATATTCACGAAGAACGTGATAATCGTGCAAATCGGAATCAGGAAGATGCCCAAACCGCGAACGGGCGAAGCAAGATAGTGAACGAGCGAGCGGTCGCATCCCATGTAGCTCGCCGTGTAAGCAAAGCCCATCGATCCGCAAATTGCCATAATGAGTGCATTATTCGTCATGGACTTTGCGAACTGATTGAGACCAGTCATCGGTGCGAGACTGATTACGCACAAGAAAAGGCCGGCCGCGATCAGGACGAGTCGCGTTTCGTATTGTTTAACGAGTGCCCAAACTGTAACGAAGATTACAGCCAAGGCGATCCAAGCAGTAAAGGTCATACATCCCCCCTAAGGTTTAAATTTGCCCAACTGAAGAGTTATCGTCCCGAACCGGAACGACACAGCAATATTACACGAACTTGTAACATTTGTTTACTTGTCCGAAAGGCATAGTTAGAACATTGTTATTTGACGATTTTTTCGTTTTGTGCCATGCTTACTCTGGGCTGAGTTGTAGATGGATTCGCCCGTTTTTTATAAAAAAATCCTTTATAACGCCCCGCCCCGAACTACGATCTATTCCCTATGTCCGATATTCCGACTCTCGAGCTCTTAAGTCCGGCCAAAAATAAGGAAGTTGCCTTAGAGGCCGTCAATGCCGGTGCCGATGCCGTTTACATCGGAGGGCCGGCGTTCGGCGCGCGGGAAGCAGCGGGAAATGCCTGGTCCGATATCGAGGCCGTTGCCGCCTACTCGCACCGGTACGGTGCTAAGACGTACCTCACGTTAAATACGATTCTTTTCGAAGACGAATTGGAAGCTGCCCGAAAAGCCGCCTTAACCGCCTATGAAGCCGGCATCGATGCGTTAATCGTCCAGGACATGGCTTTTTTAAAGATGGATTTGCCTCCGATTGAGCTTCATGCTTCAACACAGTGCGACATCCGAACGCCCGAAAAGGTGCGGTTTCTTGCCGATGTCGGCTTTTCGCAGGTGGTTCTCGCGCGAGAATTGACCCTCGAAGAAATCCGTGCCTGCCGTGCGGCGGCCCCGAATACGACGCTCGAATTTTTCGTGCACGGGGCCCTGTGCGTCTCCTACTCGGGTCAATGCTACCTATCGGCGGCAACGCGCGGCCGTTCGGCCAATCGCGGGGCGTGTGCGCAACTTTGTCGCCTGCCCTATACGGTCAAAGACTACAAGGGCGACGTCATCAAGAGTCATTGCTACGCCTTAAGCTTAAAAGACAACGACCAGTGCGGGAACATACGTGAACTTATCGAGGCCGGAGTCCGCAGTTTTAAGATCGAAGGGCGTCTGAAAGATGCCTCCTACGTCAAAAACATCACGGCGTACTACCGAAAAGCGCTCGATTGCCTCATCGAGGAAAACACCTGCCAAAGCGCTTCGCTCGGAAAGACGACGTTTTCCTTTACGCCGAACCCGGAAAAAACCTTTCACCGCGCCTCGTGCGAAGCCTTCGTGCACGGACGCCCCGAACATCTTGCTCAGCTGCGCACCCCGAAAAGTACGGGCGAGTCAATCGGCACGGTCGCTCAAAAAGACTTCGTACGGCGCGCCCTGCTGATTGCCCCGAAAGACGGGATTACCCTTCATAACGGGGATGGCCTGGCATACTTTGCCGAGAACGGGAACTTGACGGGACTGCGCGTAAACCGCACGGAGGCGGCCGGCTGCTTGATTCGTATTTACCCCTTCGAGGCCATCGGGAAGATTTCGGACCTAACGAGCGGAACGGCTCTTTTCCGAAACGCCGACCATGTGTTTCTCAAAGCTTTGGAGGGCCGGTGTACTGAGCGGCGCATCGGTGTCTCTGCTTCTTTAAATATCGCCGACACGGCACTGACGCTCTCGTTACGGGCCGGTCCCTACGCGGTCTCGGTAACCGAAATCGGCATGTTCGATGCGGCCAAGAATCCCTCTCGCACGCCCGAGACCGTGAAAAAGGCGCTCTCGAAAACGGGCGATACGGTCTTTACCGTCTCGGACGTAAGCCTGACGGGAAACACGGGCTTATTTATCCCCGTTTCCCTTTTAAACGCTTTGCGGCGTCGGGCTTGCGAGGCGCTCCAGGAGAAAATTTCCAAGCGCCGACCGCGCACGCTTCCCGAACGAAAAACAGCCGATGCCTCGGGGTTTTCCTCGGACTATCGCGCCAATGTCGCCAACAGTCTTGCGCGAGACTTTTGGCTCGAACACGGACTGACGATTACAGAAAAAGCCTTTGAACTTACAGGCGAAAACACACACGAGCGCGAGCTCATGCGTTGCCGATATTGCCTGCGACATGACTTGGGGCTATGCCCGAAGTCCGTCAAGGGGAGCAAAGAAAAGAAAGAGGCCTTTAAAAAAGAAAATGCCGGGCACTTAAAGCCTGAGCCCTTGGAGCTTCTTGACCCCAAAGGCTTTACCTATATTGCCTCGTTTGACTGCCGGCATTGCGAAATGGTGCTTACCCAATCGCGGCGTAAAGCTCCGTCCTTCAGGGACAAGAAATAAGCCGCGCAAACCGGAGGCAGACTTCATATAACGCCCCCGTGTTCATGTGCGCAAAGGGGTCTCCTTCAAGTTCACTCCCGACGGAGCCCGGGCTCGTAAGATGAGCCGCTTCGCCGGGTGTACAACCAGGGGCTTGCATCAAACGAAGAGCGTCAAATTGCGGATCCTGCCCTCCCGCTGAGCTATGCGATGCTTTGCTCCGAACTTCCGGTTCGCAAGGCGCCGGCATTGTTCAAATGCCTCTCCTGCGCTCATCGAGCAAACGCGGACGTAGCGGGTGCGATCAACAGCAAAGAGCGCGGACAAAGCTCGTTAGCCTATGGGGAGTCTGAGAAGAAGGGTCAAGTGAATTCGGGGCGCTCTGAAAAGCCGGCAACAAATCAACAGCAGGAATCGACCGAAGTGATCTGCAGCGCCAGCCGCTCGCAGTAGATAATCTCCCTTGTTTACGGCGGTGAGAACGTCAAACTCAATGGGTAAAAACAATTAATGCGCTCTATCAGGGCAACGTAGAAAGAATTTCGTCAGTACAGATGAGCACGTTAAAATTGCGGAAACTCAAAAATAGCCCCTAGACCCATGGACCACACCCCGACCCTTTTGCGTTGCTGGAGAAAAAACAGCGATTCACGTCCGCTACGCCCTGAAGAAATCAAACGCTTGGCTGCCGCTTTGTTGTCGTTGCAGCGCGGACTGACGGGAAAGCGTACCCTAGCGGGCTCCGGATACATGAATGAGGATGCGTCCCTCGGGGCTTACCTGCTTTATTACTACCGCATCACGTATGCGCAGATTACGTTTGCCGTTCATAGTTTTCTTTCTCGCACGGACATCCATCAAAAGTCCTCGCTTCGCATTCTCGACGTCGGATGCGGACCGGCCCCGGCTGCGATGGCCTTGATCGATGTCCTTGATCGATCGGGAATGCGAAAGAGGTCGTTTACTCTCACATGCGTCGATGCCAGTGAGAAGGCCCTTTCCTGCGCCCGTAAGATTTTCTCCGCCGATAGATCCGATGTTACGGTCAAGATAAAGTGTCGGAACCTGGAAAACGACTCTTTGATCCTTGACGAGTCTTTCGATGTGATTCTTATAAGTCACACGCTAAACGAACTTTGGGAAAATGAGGCAAACGGTCAGGAAAAACGCCTTCGTCTTTTAACGACACTGAAAGAGCACCTGACCGAACAAGGCGTTCTTTTACTTTGCGAGCCGGCACTAAGAGACGTTAGTCGCAACACCATTGACCTTGCCATGCGCCTACTTGAGGGCGGGATGTCCGTTCTTGCTCCCTGTCCGAGTGAAATTGAAAAAACACATCGCTGTCCGATTTTTCAAAGCAACACGACAGGCGCGACGTGTCACGCCGAAGTTTTCACACGCTTTCCGAGCGATGTGTTAAAGATCGCCCGCGAGGCCGGCCTGACACGTCTTTCCGTGAAAATGACCTTCTTTGCATTGCAAAACATGTGCAATGCACATACTAAGAGCGAGGGAGGCACGCCGCATTACCGCGTTGTCTCCGATGCCATGCTCAATAAGGCGGGGCGTATTCGTTACCTACTCTGTGACGGGTTACGGCGCATTCCGATCAGTGCGAAGACGGGCGATAAGTCCGCACAAAATCTCGGCTTTTTTAACCTAAAACGATACGATGCCGTCACAGTGATAAATCCGGAAATACGCGGCGATGCGCAAAATCCTTCGTTCGGAATCAACGAAAAGACACGCCTTACCGTCAATCCCTTTGCGCCGCAATCTCAGGGGGTGCCCGTTCCCCTCTTACAAGCCAAAAGCCGAGCGCGCCGTGAGGAAACAAAGCGAGGCCACGGAGCTATCACTCCGAAAAGATAAGAGCGGGAAAAGAAAAATCCCTTATCGATACCGATTGCAAGAAAAAGACCGGTCAGGCGTGATGAGCAGCGACGTTTTCAAAGGCTTGCGCCAAAAAGAGCTTTAAGCGGTTATCGACATTGGTTTCCGAGGTTCCCGGCTCAAAGTCAATCGCACACAAATTCGCATCGGCATAAAGCTGACGAAGCTTACGGATAACGCCTTTCCCGGTGACGTGGTTCGGCAAACACCCGAAAGGCTGCAAGCAAAGGACATTGGGGATGCCGTTCTTGATAAATTCGGTCATCTCGGCAGTTAAAAGCCATCCTTCGCCGGCTTGCTGCCCGAGGCTCACGAGGTGATTCATCGTCTTGACAAGTTCTCGCGTCGTACTGATCGAGCCGACATCGATTCCGGACAGAGCCTCACGGAAAATCGCCCGATAACTTTCAAAGTACCGCAGGAGCGCCGAACACATAAGGCCCTTGCAAAGAGGTCCTCCCATGTGCTTTGCCCTCCAAATGTAGTCCGTGAGGCAATAGTGAAAGAACATCGCCAAGTCGCCCAAAACCGGGACGGCCCCTTCGGCAAGAATCCGATTGACGATTTGGCGATTAGCCCACGGGTGATACTTTAAAAGAATCTCGCCGACGATACCGACACGGGGCTTTGGCACAATAGATAATTCAATACCTTCAAAATCGCGGCGTGCTTCAAGGAGTGATGTCTTCAAAGCGCGTCCCCCCGAAGGTAATTTCTCGGCAAACCGCGTTTGCCAACGGGTAAGGAAGGCTTCGGAGCTTCCGGGTTTGACTTCATAAGCGCGCCCGTAAAACGTCAGGCGCTGCAAAAAGTCCCCGCAGATGACGGCCGTCATCAAACGCCGCACGCCGAGGAACCCGAGATTCAGTGACTCGGTTCCGATGTGACCGGCAGAAAGCGAAACCACCGGAACGTTTCCGCATCCGACATCTTCCAGGGCCCAGCGCATGAGCGTCGTGTAATTGCTGGCGCGACACGGACCGCATGTTTGGGCAAGTAAAACCGCATCGCGGTCTTGATGAAAGTCCGGATCATTAAGAACCGCATTTAACAGTTGCCCGATGACAACGAGTGCCGGATAACACGCATCGTTATTGACGTGTTTTAACCCGAGTTCCAGGGCCTGCTCGTTTGTCTCGTCAAGGAGCTTGACATTCCATCCGAGGCTCTTGAGAGTTCCGGCCAAAATCGGGAAATGAATCGGCGCCATTTGAGGGGCAAAGAGCGTGTGGGGTCCGCCCTTACCGGCAGCCTCATGTTCGTTTTTCTTGATAGCACTCGATCGCACGAAGTGAATCGGCTTTTCGGGGGTATGCGAGATTGAACCTGCCGCATGGCGATTTCTCTCGCCGAGCGCAGCCAAAAGAGAGCGGATACGAATGCGCGCCGAACCCAAGGTGTCGCCTTCGTCGATTTTAAGTTGTGTGTAAAGCTTGCCGGAGCGCTCGAGAATGCGGGAAACCTCTTCGGAGGTAATGGCATCAAGGCCGCACCCGAAACTGACAAGTTGCACAAGTTCCGTGTTTTTACGTTCGGCTGCAAGCTGTGCAGCCCGATACAGGCGACTGTGGAAGGTCCACTGGTTCACGACATCGGTCACAAGAGGGGCTTGAACTAAGGAACTGACGGCATCTTCCGTGACGATATCGGCGCCCATCGATTCAATGAGGGCCGGAATGCCGTTGGAGATCACCGGGTCCATGTGGTACGGGTGACCGGCCAAAATCACCAAGGGGCGTTTTGTAAGGGCATTTTCCCGAAGGACCGATTGCCCGAGGGCCGCTAGATCTGCCTCGTAGCGCTCTTGAGAGGCCTTTGCAAGCGCAATCGCTTTCTTTACTTCCGAAGACTCGATGCGCGGGAAAGCCTCACAGACGGCGCGCTCGACGGTCGCGTCGATCGTTAAATCCAAAAACGGCGTCAAAAGGCGCACGCCGGGAAAGGCTCCCTCCATATTTAGGCGTAGCGCCTCGGGGTACCCGGCCACAATCGGGCAGGCATAGCGCTCACAGGCCTCGGGAAACGCCTCGCCTTCGCGCGGAATACACGGAAGCCACACGGTTTTAACGCCCTGCTCGGCAAGGCGCACGACGTGCCCGTGCGCAAGTTTTGCCGGAAAACACAAACTTTGCGAAGGAATCGTTCCCGTGGCCGCGGCAAGCGTCCCTTTGTCCGTCGCATCGGACAAAACAACCGCAAAACCGAGCGCCGTAAATAGCGCATTCCAATACGGATAGTGCTCGTAAATATTTAAAACGCGTGCGATGCCGATCGTTCCCCGCTTGGCTTCGCTTACCTGCAAAACCGGACGGTTAAAGAGAAGATCGAGTTTGCGGGTGACATACCCTTGCGTCAGTTTCTTACGCCCCCCGAGCGAGTGAACGGCAAAGTCGCACCGATTGCCCGAGACGTATTTGGAACCGTTCGGAAAGCGATTAAGTTCCAGGGCGCAGTGGTTCGAGCACCCGCGACAGCGAAATGCCCGGCGAATGATGCCTTGACACGTTAAATTTTTCGCCGCGAGCGGCATCGCCTCATCGGTTTGCGTGCTGCGCTCCCGGGCAATCAGGGCAGCTCCGTAGGCACCCATGAGACCGGCGATCGAAGGTCGCGTGACATTAAGACCCGTTTCCTCTTCAAAGGAGCGCAGGACCGCATCGTTTAAAAACGTTCCGCCCTGCACGACCACATTCTCCCCGAGCTCCTCGGGACTATGCATGCGTAGGACTTTGTAAAGCGCATTGCGTACGACGGAGCGGCATAGACCGGCCGCGATATCTTCAAGGGCCGATCCGGCCCTTTGGGCCTGGCGCACCATCGAGGTCATGAAAACCGTGCAGCGCGTTCCGAGGTCGCACGGGTGACGCGAGCGCTCGGCAGCGGCGACAAATTCAGGGAGTGTCAACTTTAACTGCCCGGCAAAGGTCTGCAAGAACGACCCGCACCCCGAAGAACACGCTTCGTTCAGTTTGACCGATGTGATACGACCGTCGCTTACGGCCATGCACTTCATATCCTGTCCGCCGATGTCAATGACATAGGAGACAGACGGGTTAAAGGCCGCCGCCGCTCTTTCGTGCGCGAGCGTTTCTACTTCGGTAAACGGCGCGGCAAGCGCCGCTTGCGCCAGGTCCGCCCCGTACCCGGTCGTACAGGCGCTTTTAATGTAGGCGTTTTCGGGAAGGACTGCCAAAAGGGCGCGCATTTGCGTGAAAAGGCGCTCCAAGGGGTGGCCTTCGTTATTTTCGTACCATTGAAAGACAAGACGTCCTTTGGCATCGATGACAACACCTTTGACGGTGGTGCTACCTAAGTCAACACCGAGGTAAAGGGGACCGGAAGCCTCACCGATATCGCACACAGCCACCGTATCTTTGGCGTGGCGTGCTTTAAAAGCCTCTTTTTGCGCCTGATCGGCAAAAAGCGGAGCGAGTGTCGGAACCGATTGCTTAACCGAATTGGTTTTAAGTTGCTCGATAAAGGCCGCAAGTGTCGGAAAATCAACCGTTTGACGCTCGGCCGCTTCTCGGGCCGCCCCGGTTGCCACAGCGTACTGCGTATCGGTTAACTCGGAAAACTGAGTTCCCGGGACCGTTAGACGCCGCTTGAAAGCCTCACGCTGCTCGGAAAGAAAGCCCAAAGGACCGCCGAGGAAAGCCACGTGACCTGCGACCGGTCGCCCGCACGCCAGACCGCTTAACGTTTGCTCGGCCACGGCATCGAAAACCGAGCGGGCGATGTCCTCACGGGGCACGCCGGAATTTAGAAGCGAGACCAAATCGGTTTTGGCAAAAACCCCGCACCGCGAGGCAATCGGGTAGCTTGCCGTAGCGCGCGCAGCCAAGTCATTCATACCGGCCGCATCGGTGTTAAGGAGCACGGCCATCTGATCGATAAAAGCCCCGGTGCCGCCCGCACACGCCTCGTTCATCCTCAGCTCAATGCCGTCCGTCAAATAGAGAAGTTTGGCATCTTCACCGCCGAGTTCGATGGCAACGTCCGTTTCGGGAGCAACGGACTTTAAATAGAGTCGATCGGAAACGACTTCCTGAATAAAGCCGACGCCGAGCGCTTTAGCAAGCCCCAAAGCACCGGAACCGGAGAAAATCACGCGAAGGGACCCGGGAGTGTCGGCAATCGGCTCGAGAATGTCAATCAGGGTTCCGAGCACATTACTCCGATGGCGCGTGTAACGACGCGAAAGCAATTTGCCCTCTTGATTGAGTAGGACAAATTTCACTGTCGTCGAACCCAAGTCAATGCCGAGATTTAGCATGCGCACCCTCGTCGTAACAATCAGAGAATTTTATCTGAGATCTACTCGTTTACACCTGCGTATTTACGCGACTTGACACATAGAAATCGGCAAAGAAACCCATAAAAAATTAAAATCTTTCAATAGGAACAAAGGAAATTTCTTAGGTATAAAACGAGGGGGCAAGAAGCCCTAACGTGCGGGTCTTCTCTCGCGCTTTTAAGCCGAAAACCCCCTTTTGAGTTCCGAAAACGCCATAAGTCTTGAAAACGGTCTTTTTGCCCTCGGAAAACCCTCTAGATATTTCTGCTAATGTCTGTTTTTTATAGACTTTTTCCGATTCTTGTGCTAAAATCAAGGGTCAATTACAGCGACTAATGTTTTGCCTATGAGTATTACGTCACAAGTTCTTCTTTTAATCGTCATTATTCTTATCAGCGGCTTTCTTTCCATGTCGGAAATTTCCCTGGCCGCCTCCACAAAAGTGCGCCTTCAGGTTCTTGCCGAACACGGCGACAAACGCGCACGCACCGTTTTGCAATTTAAAGAACACCCCGGGCACTTTGTCACCGTCGTCCAAATCGGCATCAACATGTGCGCGATTATCAGCGGCTTTATCGGTGAAGACTTATTCTCTCCGTATATTGCCTGGCCGCTCAAAAGTCTCGGTCTGACGCCCGAAACCGCCGACATGATCGGCTCGTGCACCTCATTTATTTTGGTCACGTTTGCTCTTGTTGTCTTCTCGGACCTCATCCCCAAGCGCCTTTCGTTTGCGCACCCGGAAAAAATCATTCTCGTTTGCCAGGCGCCGATGCGCTTTTTACTCGTTGTGTTAAGCCCCTTTGTTTGGGTCTTGGAAAATGCCTCGCTCGTTGTGATTCGACTGTTCGGACTTAATATCGAACGCGATGACAGAATCACGAGTGAAGACATCATGGCAAGCGTTGTGGCCGGCGCCGAAGAAGGCGTCATTGCTCCGGAAGCCGTTATTCAGAATGTGTTTAGTCTTGAAAACCGCCTCGTGCCCGCCGCAATGACCGCACGGGAATCGGTCGTGTACTTCACGCTCGATTCGACGAAAGAAACGATTCTAAAAGTCGTCTCCGAATCGCCCTTAAATCACTTCCTTGTTTGCGACAAGAACTTGGACCACGTCATCGGGTATGTGGAAAGCGCATCCCTACTTCGCTACCTCCTTGAAGACAAAGCCATCTCGTTTACCGACAAGGCACTTTTAAAGCCCGTACAAGTGATTCCCGACACCCTGTCGCTTTCGGAAGTTTTGGAACTCTTCCAACGCACGCGCTCGGACTTTGCCGTTGTCTTAAACGAATACGCCCTCGTTGTCGGCGTCATTACGTTAAGCGACGTGATGAGTTCGGTGATGGGCGACTTAGTGGCCATTCCCGATGAGCAACAAATCGTCAAGCGTGATGCCACAAGTTGGCTCGTGGACGGGGCAACACCCATTGTCGACATGATGGCAGAACTCGATCTTCAAAAGATGCCCGAAAGCACGAGTTATGAAACCATGGCCGGCTTCATGATGTACATGCTTCGCAAGATTCCCAAACGCACGGACAAAGTCGACTGGGGCGGATATCGCTTTGAAGTGGTCAATGTCGAGGCCAATCGAATTGATCAAATTCTCGTGACAAAACTCTAGCGGTTTGTTTATAATCCGCTTTCTCGCGTCGGGCGAAAGCCCGAAACGAAGGAAGCGAAAGAACCTTATCTTCCTTTGTCAAACGAGGCCCTTAAACGGAAGGGTGGCAGAGTGGTTTAATGTACCGCCCTGGAAAGGCGGCGTATCCAATCGGGTACCGAGAGTTCGAATCTCTCCCCTTCCGCCAATGAAACTTGCTGAAACAAGTAGCAGACAACTTGAAACGAGATGAGAACCGAGGAGGATTTCCTCGGTTTTTTGTTATGTTTCAAAGACAAAGCACCCTAACCTAGCCAAAGACTTTTGCTACTTACCGAAATCCCATGCACCCGCATGAAAGAACTCGGTGGGAGAAAGCGGGAGAAAAACCATCACAAAGTATTGAGGATACCGATAATTCTTTCTGAAAAAGATGCGCCTATCTCCCGAACGGAATCTGCACAGAGTCCTCGGTTAAGGGCTTGCGATACATGGTCAAGGAAAAAAACGATATTTCCTTTACCGATGTTAGAGCACAGAAAAAATGTCCGCATCTTCACTTTGACAAGGTCTTCTTTATTACAGTGTACACATGACCGTTGGAGAGGTCCCAAAGGGAATTGGATCCGGCGCACGACCTCCAACGGTTTAATATTTCGTCATCTACGTAAAGCAGATTCCCGTTTCCTGACTGCTCGGCAAACCGATCATCCTTTGGAACTCCCGTTATGAAATCCGCCTTAGCATAAGCCGAGCGCACAATCTTTATTTCACTTTCATACTGCTCAATTGTGTTGATTCCAACAGTCACGACACCGGTAGAACCTTTCTCTCCCGCATCGCAACATGGTAGTCCTTCTTCGTCGCGGATTTAAATAGCGCAATCGAATTCGCCGGGACCTCCAGCAAACACTTCAAAATCTCCGGTGTCATTTCCGGATGCGCTTAGTCAAAAAGCCGATTGCCCGCTTTCCGATTTGAATACGTTTTGATAAATTCGATCCAAGGTCGTTTCGGTTACAGGGGTGTAGGGTTTAAAGTTTGGTTTTAACCTGAATTTTTCTTCGATAAACGTATCAATAGCGGGAAATCGGGGACCGGTTTCCTTTTCCAGTCCTCGGAGTTTCATCCTTAACAATGCTTCAATCTCTTGAGAAAGTTGCGTTCCGGTAGGAACAATTGCTCTCCATAAAGAATCGAATCTCACGGGCGGAAACACCGCGTTTTCATGACGGCATAGCCACTCGCAGGCTAAGAGCGGTCGCAAAACATAAAGATACTTTTTGAGCCGGACTCTTTGCCCATGAAGGTACTCCCGATAATTGCTCTTAGCCATGCCCTGATAGCATCGGTAGAGTTTATTAGGATTTAAAAGCAGCGGCAGGATATCTTTGAACGGTTGGATTCGAGTCGAATCTTCTCTGTAAACAATCGGAGAGTGAAACCATTCGCAAAGAGAAGCATTGCCGGCGTGTCCCAATCGCAAAGCCTTGCCGTACTCCCAACCGCAAATATCGTAGATAGGGTCCGCATTTTCTTCAATTACGTCCCGAATCGGGGTAACGGAAAGGTAGTCAAGAACATTTTGCTTCACATAAACAAAACGGACGTCAAAGTCCGAATCTTTTGATTCAAAACCCCAGGCGCGAGACCCTGCTTCGCAAGCGTAAAGAACTCTTACCGCATACTGAGCCTCAATTGCATCAAGGCGGTTTTGAATTTCTTGAAGATGATGCGTCATGGCAAGGTTTTACTATTTAAGAAGATAGTTCCTTAATAGCTTTCTGCCGCAGCTTAAGGAGACATCATTTCCGAGACGACCTGTCGAAGCCCGACGTTGCTACTGCCCGTGAGGTAGCAGGTCGAATGCGTGAAGCATTACGGCACATGCGGGACTCCATGCCTGAGCGCGCCTATGATGCCACTCAAAAAAGAGCGGTGGGCTTCGACTCGGTCAGTGAGACTGTATCACGAAGGACAAGGAATCAATAGGCTTTTTTGCAAAGTATCTGCGATTCCTCGACACCATAAGTAGACCAACTTCTCCTTAGAGGAAACCCGAGCTCTCAGTTCAATATGGTCGCAACTGAGAATCGAGAGAGCGGCGGATTAACGCTCTCACCCGGGCAGAAATAAGTTTATAACAATGAGGCTTAAAGGGAACGGTTCCCGCATAGTTGGATGTTAAACTTCTTGCCTCCGATACATCTGTTCGCCCTACCGAGGAGGCTGTGTCTGTCAGGCGCCGGATGACGGCATACAAACACGGGAGCGGGCTATAAAAAAAGACCGGGAAAGCACGAGCTAGGCACGGACGCACCCACTGTCTTCCTTGCTCCACTGTTAGAGCAACGCAAAAATGTCACCGCCCAGCGCAACTCAAAAATGTCACCCTCCGGCAACTAAAGTGACAGGAAAACGCTTTTAAAAAAACTAGCAAACGCGAGATTGTTTTTCGGGCAAATCGTCGACCGCAAACCTTGGTTTTTGAGCGGTCTTACCACAAGCAGTTTTCTGCTTTTTCTTGGGAACCTAAATGCAGAGCTCAGACAAAGTACCGCCTTTGTCTGAGCGGACCTTATCGCTCAAGCGTATTGAGCTCCACGGGAGAGATTCTGAACGAAGCCGTGAGGCATCCGCTTTGCGTTAGGCTATAGCCTCACGACGCCGTATGGAGCGAACCGTAGGTATAAACGCAACGACGCTCGTAAGAGCGTCGTCTGAGAGCCTGATTAAGAATTAACGCTTGACCTTGTTCTTTTCCCTTATGAGAGCAACTTTCTCTTCTAATTTATTTGCCTCCTTGATTTTTTGGGCTTTTTTCTCTTTTCGCTCTTTGTCCTTTGTGGCCTGTTTGTAATGCCGACTTACAAAGGGATTGTCGCGATTCAAAGCATTTTTAACGACAGACTCCACCCTCGCGTCAATGGTTTTCGCTGTTTCCTCTAGGGACACAACAGGTTCAAGAGTCTTTTTTTGACGAGCTTGATAAATCAACTGCGTCCAAGGACCGCCTCGTGGCTTGTACAGCATTTCCGGCGGGCGCTCATCCGGATACTCGACGAGATAAACGTTTTGCCCCATGAGTTCAAGACGGCTCCCTTCGGCGTTAATGACCTGAAGTAGGCATTTGCCGTAGGAAACTGTCAGTGATTTGCTCAGGATGCGTTCATGCCACAGGGCACAGATACGCTCAACTTGAGGCATGTCCTTATTTGCAACAGGGCAGTTCGCATCTTCCGCATTCTGAGGCTCAATTGCGTATCGTGCGTTGAACTCGGCGATAAACTCAGGAAGGCGCTTGTTCGCAGTGTCAATGTCCTTTATTCCTTGTGCACGGAATTCCAATGGCCAGCGACCCTGCAGGGTTTTGAACAAGCGCTCAACCCGACCTTTTGCCTGAGGGCTCAGCGCGTAAATCAGTTCGATATTGAGCTGGTCACAAGCCCGTCCAAATTGCGTCTCGCCGGCAGAATCTAGGGTAGATAGGGTTTTCTTGAAGATGCTGAGGCGGTCGCCGTAAAGCGCAAGGGGAATCCCGTACTTTCGGATATACCCCACGAGCGCAATCATGTAGCCCTTGGCCGTCTCAGTGGGACAAAAATGGACGCTTGTAATCATTCCCGTTGCATCGTCGATGAAGGCAATTAGACAGTACAGTGCCGGATTGTCGACAAACCAGTGATGCGGACTTGCGTCGATTTGGAGAAGTTCTCCGAAACGGCCTCGGCGACGGCGTAAAAAGTAGCCGGCTTCTCTGTGTTGCTCTTCAGAAACGTCCGGATTCAACGCTTTCAGAATGCGTCGAACCGTCTCCTTTGAGACTTTGATGCCTTCGTGGTCTTGAAGATACTGAGCGAGTAATAACGGCGGGAATCCTTGATACTTCCCGCGAATGAACTCGATGATTCTGTTTTTTGTCTCCTGGGGAAGGCGGTTTGGAGCAGGCCGCCCGGTGTTCCCGTGAACAAAACTCTTGGTCCCGTTACTGCGCCATGCCCTAAGCCGCCGAAGCAGTTGTCGTTTGCTAATCCCCAGCTCTTTTGCTGCGACACTTAAGTGGATTTGCCAATAGGTGACAAGCTGGTAAAGGTTCTCCAAATACTCTGGTGATTTGGCATCTTTTGCCGTGATTGAAGTTGGATTGCGAGTCACACAATCTCCTTAAAAGAGGTAGGCTCTCAAGGAGATTTTGAGACACTTCGGCTTTGCCGGGGAGTGACGTTTTAGCGTTGCCGGTCGGTGACAATATACCTGTGCTCGGCGG